>CESM01196152.1_pt1 | contig 19804 bp, 21 predicted proteins | sample 361421 | NCBI WGS metagenome assembly CESM01 (sample SAMEA2622219, study PRJEB7988) | marine metagenome | isolation source: saline water (ENVO:00002010), including | reverse complement strand
AAGAAAATTTAAGGGATAAAGCTTTAATTTTAATAGGATTTGCAGGTGGATTCAGAAGATCTGAATTAGTAAACATTGATTATGATGATATTGAATTTGTTTCTGAAGGAGTGAAAATTTTAATTAAAAAATCCAAAACAGATCAATCAGGAGAAGGAACTATAAAAGCAATCCCCTACTTTGATAATAATCAATTTTGTCCAGTAATAGCTCTTAAAAAGTATGTTGACCATAAATTGCAAACATCAACTGAAGGTAAAATTTTTGATATTTCAGATAAATCTGTAGCACTTATAATTAAAAGATATGCTGAAAAAGCTGGCCTAGATCCAACAAAATATGCAGGACATAGTTTAAGATCAGGTTTTGCGACTACAGCGGCTGAATTTGGAGCAGAAGAGAGAAATATTATGGCTATGACAGGTCATAAAACAACTCAAATGGTCAGAAGATACATACAAGAAGCAAACTTATTTAAAAACAATGCATTAAATAAAGTTAAATTTTAATATTTTTAAAAAATAATTTTATATAAAGAGGTAACAAATAAGATAATTGATATCAATCTCAATAGATTTTTATAACAATTATTAAAACGAAACCTGACAATATTGGAAAAAAATCTTTGAAAATAATCAAAAAATTGAAATAAAATATTTTTATAAAAAAAAATTAACGGTAAATTTTTTTTTAAATAAATAAATTCTGAAATTTTATGCACAATAGATAATTTTTGTTGGGTAAAAAAATTTTTATTCGATGAGGAATTTTGAAGGTGAATAAATTTAGAAGATGGTATTTCGATTATTGATTTTCCATTTTTTATAATTTTATCACATAAATCATTATCTTCAAAATACATGAAAAAATTTTCATTGAAACCACCCAACTTAAGAAAATAGTTTTTTTGAATTAAGAAGCAACAACCAACTACGAAATCACAACACATATTTCCTGATGGTAAATTATTGTCAGAATTATTTATTTTATACTTATTAATTTTTTTTATAAAAGATATTGTGCCATTTGTTCGTCTGTTGAAAGTAATATCGTATAATGATGGTGCAACTAAACCAACATTATCATGTTCGTAACTTTTATAATTGTAATAAAGTTCTTCAATTGAATCTAATTTTAAAATTATATCAGGATTGACTATCAAAACATATTTTGTAAGAGCATTAAAAACACCTATATTATTTGCTTTACCATAACCCAAATTTTTCTTTGGTTTGATATATTTTATATTGTCAAAATATTTAACTATTGATTTAATATTTTCGTGAGATGAATTATCAATAATTATAATATTAAATTTTTTTAAAATTTCTAGATTTTGAGTTATTAAATTGTCACTATTATAAGTAACAATTATTAAAGTGATTTCTTTAAATATAGACATAATTTAAGTTTCAATCAAATTTAACCATTTTTTTCCAATTTTATCTAAATAAAATTTTTTAGAATGATTGATTGAATTAATGCTTAATCTTTTTAGACTGCTTTTTTTTAATGAAATCATATAATTAATTTTTAAAGCCAGATCAGAATAATTTTTGACTATTAATGAATTGTAATTGTTTATAGAATAATTATCTAACGCTGTTTTTCCGAAAGTTATAATAGGTAGGCCGCAAGAATTAGCTTCTAAAGCATTTAAACAAAATGTTTCATCATAGCCTAAGCAAATCATGCCCATAGATGTTGAATAAATGTGTTTTAATCTTTTTTTTGATATCCAACCAAAGAAATAAATATTTTTTGATTTAAAATATCGAATTTTTGAGGAATAAGGTGCTTTTTCAATGCCCAAAATATATAATTTAGCTGACCTATTTAAAGGATAGACATTTTTAATCCATGTAGAAATTGTTTCATTCAATCCTTTATTTCTCTGAACAGACCATACAAATATTTTTTTTCTGTTATAATTCTTTTTTTTTAATTTAAATTGATTACTTAAGAAGTTGGGTATTATATTTTTTTTTTTGAATAAATAGAAATTGCTTGTTTTATTTTTAAGGTATTTACTTACAAAAACTACTTCTGGTCTATAAAAATTAATAGGAAAAAAAATATTTTTCCTTATTGATTTTTCTATTTGCAAAATATTATGAAGCCACAAAATTTTTTTTGCACTTTTATAAATTTTGAATAAAGAAACATCATTTGAACCTATTATTATATCGAAATTGTATAAATTTTTCTTTTTTAATAATTTAATTGGTAGATGTTTAACATTATTTTTTAATATTTTTTTTTTACAAATTGAAGCTAAATATATTTTATATTTTTTTTTAGTTATTTTTGCGAGATATTCAGTTAAACACAAATTTAATGTTTCGATGCCACCCAATTTATTTAAGTTTAACTTACTATTAATAAAAAATAAAACATGCATTGATATAATTTTTGTATTATTTAATATCAATAATACACTAATTAATTTGCCAAATGAATTTATTATTGGATTTCGTTCTAAAAGTTTTTGAAATCAAATAGTCCGAAACAATTTTCGAATTAAAATATTTAAAGTATTTTTCTTTACCTTTTTTTGCAATCTTTTTTCCAATTTTTTTGTCTCTTTTGTATTTATTGAGTTTTACACTTAAATCTTCAATATCTTTGTAAAAAATCATTTCATTTTTTTTAAAGAAATCATTTAAATATGTTTTTTCATTTATAAATGTTAGGAGTCCATTTCCCATAAGTTGTGCTATTCTATCACTGCTATAATATTTGATTGGGTGACCTCTACTTAAGTTTAGACCCATATATGAATTAGAAATTTTATTAATGAAATTTTCTGCCCAAATAGGTTGGATATTATTCATTCCATAAACATCAAATTTTAAATTTGGGTTTTTTTTTATAAGTTTATTGACAAAATTTTCTCTATCATCAGTTTTACCGGATTTTAATTCTCCACGGTGTACCCCATGGCTCATTGCGAAAAAAACATCATAATTACATTCTTTTTTATAATTAGATAAAATTTCAAATGACTCGTCACATGGATTAGGTATAAAATGTGAATTTGGTAATTTAAATGGTAATGATTTCGGATCAGTCGTTAAGAATGTTTTATCAATTATTTCAATTTTATCCAGAACTCTTTTTTTATTGTTAATATGATCGGGGCCAAATTTTGACAGAGGATCTAAAAACCATTGAGATATTTTTATGTCTTTATTCAGATTTTTTATACGTATCAATGTATCGACAGAGACACGGTCAGCATGACCTAAAATAATAATGTTAGGGTTAAAATTTAAACTGCTTTCAATAATTTTATCTTGCAATGATGTGTATCCTTTAAAATCATTTATTGATTTGTTATTATGTAGGATATCCCTATCACTTATTGATAATACATTGTGACCATTTCTAATAAATCCATTATTCAATCTTCTTCCTGTATTGTAATGCAATCTTCCATTAAACCTTTCATTGAAATTGGTAATATGCATTATTTTTAATGGTTTATCTTTAATATGTAGATTGAAACTAATGTTTATGAATTCACCTCTTATATTATCAATTAAATTAGCAATATATTTGTGATTAAATTTAAAATTTTTATAATTTAATTTTTGAAAATTAATTAATTTTTTTTTATTTTTAATTAAACTATCAATTTCTTTGAATATTTCTTTTGATGTAAGTTTTTTCAATATTATAGCTTTTGAACTTGTTTCCGGAAGTCCTCCCCTATTACTTATTATTACAGCACATCCACGGCTAGCAGCTTCTAAACTTGTTCTCCCAAATGGTTCTTCCCATCGTGAACAAACAACAGAAATACTTACTTTTTCTAAAAATTTAAGGACCCTATTATGTTTTGTATAGCCATTTATTGATAAATTTTTATGATTAAACCTTATTTTTTCTCGAGGTTCATCACCAAAAACTACACCTTTCCAATCTTTGTGTTTGTCTAAAATTTTGGTAATAGCTTTGCCGAATAAATCATAACCTTTTGCTGAATTTAGTTTTCCAATAAAAGAAATTATCTTATTTTTATTTCTAAAATTAATTTTCGTTTTAGAAGTAGATTGGTGACAAATTGCTGTTTTTTGTTTTAAAAGTTTTTCATTTTTAATATCAACAAAAAATCTTTTTTGTGACCATTTACTATTAAAAAGTATTTTATCAATATTATTTAAAAGAAATAACCTATCTTTTGTAGTAATTGAACCCGTCATTGAAAGAGGATCGTTATGAAAATAAAGAATAATTTTTTTTTTTATACCTTTTAAATATCTAATATAATTTGGTCTATTATGGATTTCTAATATGTCAGAATTTATATTTTTCTCTTTTAATAAAAATTCTTTAACGTAATTTTTACTTGTACTTTGTAAAAAACTTTTTTTTATATCTATGTTTATATAATTTTTTAGAAATGGTTTTTTGTAATCCATATTTCCAAAAACATAAGTTGAGTTATGATATTTGCTATTTTTAATAGTATCATTTACAAATAAGGACACTGCTCCCGCATAGTTTTCAGCAAAATTTTCTTTATAAGGGAGAAGTACAGATATAATCATTTTTTTAAATACATTTTTTTGATTCTATTTCTTAATTTATAGTCCTTTTTTAATCTATACTCTTCTTTTAAAGCAATATTTTTAGTTATATATTTTTTATAATAAATCATTTTCCATTTTCTTCCTCTTGTAAATTTTGCTCCTTTTGAGCTATTATGTAATTTAAGTCTTTGTTTTAAATTATTTGTGTATCCTACATATGAAATAATTTTGTCTTTGTTATCAGCAATTATTAGGTAGACAAAGTGCATATTTGGCGGTCCCTAGGGGAATCGAACCCCTCTTTCGAGGATGAAAACCACGTGTCCTAACCGATAGACGAAGGGACCGAATGTGAGGGTTTTTATTGCATAAAACCTTATTTATCAAGTATTATTAGAAATTACATCAACTATTTCCAACTGAATATTTGATTTATTATTCCAATTATTTTGATTTATTTTAGCCAAAATATTAATTTCTTTTTTTTGATTAAGTAAATTTAAAGAAATAGATGATTCAATTGGATTAAAAGACACAGCTTTAATCATTTTATTCATTTTGGACTTAATGAAGCAAGACACAAACTTTTCTTTAATTATTGATGGTTTTAAAATTTTAACATTTTCAATGAGAAAGATAACTTTCTCATTTTGATTTCCAAATGGTGCAAGTTTATTTAACTCTTTTAAATAACTATTATTAACTGAACTAAATGAAATTTTTGATAAATACTTATTTGAGTTAGAAAGTTGCTTTTTAAAATAGATCTCATCTAAATATTTGTTAAATATATTAATTTTATCTTTTTGTAATGATAAACCAGCAGCTAAATTATGACCACCGCCAGTAAACAAAATCTTATTATGTAATGCTTTGTAAATATATTGACCTATATTAAATGATGGTATCGACCTTGCCGACCCTTTTATCAAGTTTTTGGATTTTGTTAAAACAACAACAGGTTTATTAAAAAAATCTTTTAATTTTGAGGCGATAATTCCAATTAAACCTTCATGAATACTAGAATCATAATAAAAAATAACACCCTTTTTTTTTGTTAATTCTTTAAATTTAATTTTATTTAATACAATATTTTCTATTTTTTTTCTTTTTTGATTTAACTGAAAAAGTTCTTTTGTTAACTTTTTAATTTGAATTTCACTATTACTTGTTAATAGTTGGATAATCTTATTTGGATTATCAATACGTCCCGCAGAATTAATTAACGGTGCAACTGTATATGCAAGATCATCATATTCTAATTTCTTATTTGAACTATTTAATTTAAATAAAGTTTTTAAGAATATATTTTTGTTTATATCAAATTTTTTAACAACTTTTTGCAATATAAATCTATTATGATTCCTTAAAGGCATTACATCTGCAATTGTTGCAAGTGCAACATAAATTAATTGATCTTCTAATTTAATCTTTAAATCATTTTTTTTTATATATAGATCTAAAAATAAATAAGTTAAAAATGTTGAACAAAAGTAATCGTACTTATTATAACTACAATTTTTTTTTGGATTTATTAATACATTTGTCTTTGGATAAGGGTATTCAATATTGTGATGATCTATAATTATTGAGTTTATTTGATTTTTATTTAAAAATTCGATTGTATCATTAGATGATGATCCACAATCCACCATAATAATTAGTTTTGGATTATTTATTTTAATCAATTTTTTTACTAAATTGATATTTGCACCATAACCATCTTTAACTCTATCGGGGATATAGTACGATTTATCAATATTAAATTTATTAAGAAAGTTTATTATTAATGAGGTAGATACGCAGCCATCTACATCATAATCTCCAATAACTAAAATATTATTTCTATCTTCTATATTTTTTTTTAAAATTTCGGTGGCTATGATAAAATCTTTGTTATTAAAAAAAGGATTAGAAAATTCAACATCATTGTCTAATGAATAAATTTCTTTGCTAGTAAAATTTCTATCAACAACAATTTTTGAAACTGTGTCAGTTAAGTTATTTTCTATTTTAAACTTCTCGACTAATCTCTTATTAACTAAAATTTCTTCCCAGTATTTACCGGAAACAGATATCATTAAATATTTTGAGTTATTTTAAATATTTTTTTTAATTTGGAAGATTTGTGTGTAACTAATGTCTCTGAGGAGAATTTATTACCATTAATTTCAATACCTTTAACCAAATCTCCGGAAGTAATTCCAGTTGCACAAAAAATTGAGTCTCCTGAAATGATTTCATTTAGTTCATATTTTTTTTGAAAATTTGTTATACCCATTTTTTTGGCTCTTATTTTGTCTTCATTTGTGTCAAATAAAAACTTTCCCTGAAAATAACAATCAAATGCATCTAAAGCACATGCTGCCAAAACACCTTCCGGCCCTCCTCCTATTCCAAGAAAAATATCCACATCAAAATTATCTTGAGACACAAGTAATGCACCTGAAATATCCCCATCAGATATTAACTTCAAATTTACTTTTAATCTCATCAATTCTTGGATAATTTTTCTATGTCTTGGTCTATCTAAAATACATGCGGTAAGACTTTCTGGCTTTTTATTTTTATGTTCTGCTAAATTTTTTATATTTTGTTCAATAGTATAGTCCAGATCCACAATGCCCTTTTGAGAGTCTGATATTGCTATTTTGTTCATATAAGTTTCTGGAGCATTAAATAAATTATTTTTTTCTGCAATTGCTATAACAGATAGTGCTCCTGGCAAATTATTTGCTGCAAAATTTGTACCTTCTAATGGATCTACTGCTATGTCTAATTCTGGACCGTTTTTTGTTCCCAACTCCTCACCAATAAAAAGCATTGGAGCTTCATCTAATTCTCCCTCACCAATGACAATACGGCCTTTCATATCAATTTTATTCAATTCATTTCTCATACTATCAACAGCTGCTTTATCAGCTGCGATTTTATCTTTTTTGCCCACTAAATAGTAAGACGATAAGGCTGCTTGAGTTGAAACATTTAATAACAAATCTTTAAATTTATTATCTACTGTCATTATCTTTCTTATAGTAATGTCTTTTTAAAATACCTTTTTTTTCAAGTTTCTCTTCATGTTCGTTAATACGTTTCACTAATTTTTTGTCATAGATATGTACTGCATAAATTATAAAGACAATTAATAAGGTAATTAATAAAAATAATGTTGTTTCACTCATTAAATTCTAATTTTTTCAAATTTTTTTAAATTATATTCAAATTCAGTTAAACGTTTATAAATACTTCTTAACTCTGTAATTGTTGTCCAGTTATGAAGAAATAACGCAAAACCACCGTGTACTCTAGCAAAAGCATTTGAAACTTGAACTAGAACTCCCAATGTAATTAATCCTGTAAATAATCCAGGACCCATTATTAAATAAGGAGCAATAATCATAAATTGGTCGTAAGTTGTCATCCATCCATCAAAATATCCATAATGCAAGAATAATCTATTGTAATTATATTTTATGCCTGTGAACAAGTCTTTAAGAACATTGGTTTGGGCATAATCTTTTTTATTATCTTCACCTAAAACTAAATCTTTTCTAAAAGCAGCCTCAACTCTTTGATTGTTATATTCAAGTCCTGGCAACTTGATACCCACAAACCACGATATAACTAATCCACCAAGTGAAACTATCAAAGAAAACCAAACTAAGGAGCCCTCGATATCTCTAAGAATTGGTATATCAACTTTATCACTTAATCCCCACAAGATAGGAATAAATGCAATCAATGTCATAATTGCTCTTATTACTTGTAAGCCCAAAGACTCTACTATTTTAGCAAATTTATAACAATCATCTTGAATTCTTTGACTGGCTCCTTCAATTTCTTCCTCAACTGATTGCCATCTCGGGATATAACTAAAAGTTATTGCCTCTCGCCATTTCAGTCCATATATTCTTGTAAACCAGCCGGTAAAAATTGCTACAAATATGTATGGAAAAACAATTTCAGCAAAAGAAATATCACCTTCAAATCCATTTAAAGTGTATTGCACAGAAATTAATTTTGCATAAAATATTGAAATCCCCTCGGAAGGATTTTCTTTATAATCCGCAGCATTTTGAAGCAAGTCATAAAAACCTCCATACCAGGTGTTAATTGCAACAGTTAAGCTTACTTGAATCCAAAGAGAAATTATCAATACAAATAAACCACCCCAAGACCAAAATTGCCATTCTCTATTATTGAAAAAACTTTTTATCATAAAATTTAACTTAAAAAATTATCTGCATAAGATTTTTTAATTGTTTTTCTTTTTTTTGGCTCTATCAATTCGTAATCAATTTTTTTTTTCTTAGCATAATTTATAGCTGATTCTTTGGTTGCAAATTCAAGTTTGAGTTCTGTATACATATCATCAGAGCTCTCCCAACCCATCAAAGGGTTGTTTGTTGGATCTTTAGTCTCAAATTCTAAAATCCATTTATTATTTTTACCATATCCAGATTGCATAGGACTTTTGTTAGGTATGTATATTTTTGCTTTTTTCATAAAAATGGTCGGAGTGGCAGGATTCGAACCTGCGACCCTCTGGTCCCAAACCAGATGCGCTACCAGGCTGCGCTACACTCCGTAGGTTGTACTAATACAGTACTTATTAAATTTTTAAAAGTATAAAGATAGTATAATTAAGAGTAATTTTAAAAGGATATGATATAAAAAACATATGATTATTGAGTGCATAAATTGTAATAAAAAATTTCATGTTGAATCTTCTTTGATTCCAGAATCTGGTAGAGATATACAGTGTGGTTTATGTAAGCATACTTGGTTCTTTAAAGCCAATTCTGATGACTCGACTAATAGCTCAAATACTGAGTTTAATGAACATATAAATGACAATTTAATAGAAAAAACTAATGAAATTATCGAAAATATAAAAGTTGAAACACAAATCAATAAACCTAATAAATCATTAGATTTTAATAATGTATTGTCCTATTTAATAGTTGGAATCATTTCATTTGTAGCGTTAATAATTATTCTTGATACTTTTAAAACACCATTATCTAATTATTTTCCAGGATTAGAATTATTCTTGTTTAATTTATTTGAATCGTTAAAAGATGTATTTCTTTTTTTTGAAAACTTATTTATATAGATAATGATAAACTATATTTCCAAACCATTTAAATGGTTCTTCAAATTAGAAGCCGCGAGCGGTTTAATTTTATTAATTGCAGCTATACTTGCCTTAATTATAAGCAATAGTGAATTAAGTACATTATATTTTAATTCCTTAGAAAAATATCTTTTTATTGGCATTAATGAATTTGGATTAAAACTTTCTGTTCATCACTGGATAAATGATGCTCTAATGGCAATTTTTTTCTTTTTTGTAACTTTAGAAATAAAAAGAGAATTTTTACAAGGTGAGTTATCTAATATTAAACAAGCTTTATTACCTATTATCGCAGCCATAGGTGGAATGGTTGTTCCAGCTTTATTTTATATAGTTATTAATTTTGAAAATTCGGAGACAATTAATGGATGGGCAATTCCTTCAGCTACCGACATCGCATTTTCTTTGGGTATTTTATCCTTATTAGGTTCTCGTGTCCCAGTCTCCTTAAAAGTTTTTTTAACAGCACTTGCAATTATAGATGATTTAGGAGCAATATTAATTATTGCTTTTTTTTACTCTGGAGATTTAAGTGTACCCTATTTAAGTTTAATTCTAATTAGTTATATTTTGCTGCTATTATTAAATAAGTTTTCTATAAAAATCTTTACTCCATATTTATTCATAGGATTATGTATGTGGTTTTTTACCTATAAATCAGGTATCCACGCTACAATTGCTGGTGTTTTATTAGCATCAACAATACCTCATAGAGTGAAAGAGCATGATTTTTCACTTCTTGTAAAAATTGAACATGCTATAGCTGCATATGTGGCATTTATAATAATGCCTATATTTGCGTTTGCTAATGCAGGAGTAAACTTACAAGGTTTATCTTTTTCAAGTTTGTTGGATCCAGTTCCTCTTGGTATTCTATTAGGATTATTTTTTGGAAAACAAATAGGTGTTTTATTTTTTTCATATATTTCAGTTAAATTTGAATTAGCTAAAATGCCAAATAATTCTAATTGGCTGAATATTTATGGGGTTTCGATTTTAACTGGTATTGGCTTTACCATGAGTCTTTTTGTAGGAAATTTAGCTTTTATTGAAAATACCCAATATATAGATGGAGTAAAAATTGGTGTGTTGTCAGGCTCATTACTTTCAACTGTATTTGGATATCTATTATTATTAATATCGTCAAAAAGATAATGGAGAGTCTAAAAAAAATAATTTATATACTTTTAATTATGTTTTCATTTTTAAATAATGCAAATAGTGAATATGATAAAATTTTTTTTGATTTTGAAATTAAAAATATTGATGAAGAAAAAATAAGTTTATCAAAATTTAAAGATAAAACGATTCTACTAGTAAATGTTGCAAGCAATTGTGGATTTACAAAACAATATGATGAACTTCAGAAACTTTATGAAGAGTATAAAGATAACGGTCTAGTTGTGCTTGGTATCCCCTCGAATCAATTTGGAGGTCAAGAACCTGGTACAAATGATGAAATAAAAAATTTTTGTGAAACTAATTTTAATATAACTTTTCCATTAACAAGCAAGTATGATGTTAAAGGTAAAAATGCACACCCTGTATATAATTGGGCAAAAAGCAATTTTGGGAAAACAGCTGTACCTAAGTGGAATTTTCATAAAATATTAATTAATAAAGAAGGCAAAATTCATGAAACTTTTTCGTCTTTTACAAAACCAATGTCCAGGAAAATTATATCAGAAATAGAAAAAATTTTATAGCTTAACAGCTAAACCATCGTAGGCAGGAATAATATTCTTGGGTAAAATCTTTTTAAGGTATTTATAGTCTAAATCTGAGTGAAGATTAGTCAAAATAGCTTTCTTAGGTTTTAATCTTTTTATTAACTGTAAGGAGCTTTCCAGATTTAAATGTGATGGATGATATCTTATCCATAAACAATCAATTATAAGATATTTTAGATTCTTAAAATATTTTAAATCTTTATTATATATTTTACTTACATCACTTATATAAGCTAATTTTTTATCTATTATATAACATACACTGTCTATATTCCCATGTTTAACACTGATTGGTTTTACATTAATTTTTTTTCGACCATCATTTAATACAAAATTTTTTTTGATTAAATTTAATTTAAGTATTGCTGGATATTCTTTATTATTATTTTCGAAACAATATCTAAAAGTTGTCATTAGATATTTATAAGTTGGTTTATCACTGTATACTGGAATAGTTTTCTTATTTTGCATGTAAAAAACTCTTAAATCATTTATCCCATGAGTCTGATCTGCGTGTTTATGAGAGTAAAAAACTTTATCGATTTTTTTTATATTATTTTTAATTAATTGTTGCCTAAGATCGGGAGATGTATCAATCAAAATTGTTTCGTTTTTTGTAATAATTACTGCCGAACATCTTGTTCTATAATTTTTTATATTTTTAGGATCACAATTACCAAAAAAGCCATCAGTTCTTGGGACACCCATAGAACTACCACATCCTAATATGATAAATTTCATAGATTCAATTAAATAGTTTGTTAAAATTATTTGTAGTGGAATTTATTAAATCTTGAAAACTTATATTCTTTAAACTAGCAAGCTTTTCAGCTGTAAATTTAACAAATGATGGTTCATTTTTTTTCCCTCTATTAGGCTCTGGGGATAAAAAAGGACTATCAGTTTCTATAAGTAGTTTTTCTAATGGTATATTTTTAAAAGTTTCTTGTAAAACTGTCGAATTTTTAAAAGTAATAATCCCACTTGCAGAAAAATAAGCATTTAGATTTAATAAATCATTTGCAAATTTGCTTGTTCCTGTAAAACAATGCATCAAAATTTTAAGATTGTCATTTTTATAATTATTAAGAATTTCTAAAGTTTCATTTTCTGCATTTCTTGAATGAATTATCAAAGGTATATTTAATTTTATTGATGCATTAATATGTTCCTTAAAACTTGCTATTTGTAAATGTTTATCACTGTGATTATAATAAAAATCTAAACCGGTCTCACCTACTCCAATGATTTTTTCATTATTTTTAATTTCACTTTCAATAAGATTTGAATTTACAATGTTATCTTTTACTTCGTGAGGATGAATTCCATAAGTGCCATAAATAATTTCATCATGTTTGACAATTTTCTTTATTTTATCAAAACTACCAAATGTTGTACAAATTGTTAATATCTTCTTGATACCAACAGCTTTTGATCTTTTAATAATATCATTCAAATTACTCAAAAGAGGCTCATGATCTAAATGGCAATGTGAATCAATCATTTTTTTTTTTAATTTTTGAAAATAATATATCAATTTTGTTAATAGTATTATTAGATTTTAAATATTCATGATTTTCAAGTGTTGAAAAAAAGATATCTTTTTCTTTAATATCAAAAATTTTTAAAGCATTTAATGCTGAATTGGGAATAATTGGATATAACATGAAGCTAATTTTTCTCACAATTTCTAGTGTTGTATAAACTATAGTATTTAATCTTATTAAATCAGCTTTTTTCTTCCAAGGTTCTTCATCATTAAAATATTTATTAGCATCAAATAAAGAATTAATAATAAAATCAATATAGTAATTCAAATCTTGTTTATCAATTTTTTCTCTTATTAAATCTAAGTTTAATTTGAAGTTATCTAATATCTTTAAATCTTTTTCATTAAATTTGATTTTATCAGGAATTTTGCCCCCACAGTTTTTTATTGCAAAAGTTGTTACTCTTTGACAAAGATTTCCAAAATTATTTGCTAAATCACTATTAATACAATCCTCTAATCGCTCTTTAGAAATATTACCATCATTCCCAAAAGATACTTCTTTTATCAAATAATATCTTAATGGATCTAAACCATATTGATTTATTATTTCAATTGGATCTAAAATATTTCCTTTAGATTTAGACATTTTTTCTTCGCCAGCCAGTATCCACCCATGACCATAAACTTTTTTAGGTAATGGAATGTTGGCAGCTAATAAAAAAGCAGGCCAATATACTGCGTGAAATCTAAGAATATCTTTTCCTATCAAGTGGATCGATGCGGGCCAAAATTTTTTAAACAAAGAATTTTCTATATTTGGATAATTTAAAGCACTTAAATAGTTTGTGAGTGCATCAAGCCAAACATAAATAATGTGGTCATTATTATTTGGAACTTTTATTCCCCAAGAAAAACTCTTTCTACTTACTGATAAGTCCTTTAAACCACTTTTTACAAAACTAATAACTTCATTTTTTCTAGATACAGGTGAAATAAAATCTGGATTATTTTTATAATATTTAAGTAATGGTTTTTCCCATTTAGATAATCGAAAAAAATAAGATTCCTCGTCCACCCACTCTACTGTAGATTTGGAAGATATAGCTTGTTTTTTTCCATCATATTCTTCTATTTCATCTTCAGAATAAAACGCTTCATCAGAAACAGAATACCAGCCTGAATATTTTGATAGATAAATGTCATCATTTTTTTCTAATTCTTTCCACAAATTTTGAACTGATAATTTGTGACGTTCTTCTGTAGTTCTAATAAAATCAGTATTGGTAAGATTTAAAGTTTTTGATAAATCTTTAAAGGTTTGACTTATTTCATTGCAAAATTCTAAAGTATCTAATTTTTTTTTTTCAGCAGCTCTTTGAATTTTTAGACCATGTTCATCCGTTCCAGTCAAAAAGTGTACATTAAAACCGTCAATTCTTTTAAATCTTGCAAAAAAGTCAGCTATTATACTTGAATATGCATGTCCCATATGTGGTTTTGCTGAAGGGTAGTATATAGGTGTTGTAATATAATAATTTTTATCCATTTAAAACTTTTTCTTTAAATTCTATAAATAAAGATTCTTCATCTAAATTAAATCTTTTTGTATCAGAAATTCTTTTTAAAAAATAACTATATTTTTCATGAACTCTTGATGAGAACGTATCGTTCAGACTTCTAAAATAATATTCAATTAAATCAAAAAAAAGAAATTTAAGTCCTTTATATTTTTTATATTGATGTTCTTCTATAATCTTTATTAATAATTGATTTAAATTAATTTTCATTAAATCATAATTATTTATTTCACCAAATTTAATAAGCTTAAAAATATTTCCTGGAGTTAAATAAAAGTTTATTAAATCTTTATTTATCAAATTATTTAATTGATCATTTAATAATTTATTAGAAATTTCTAAACAATTGTTGTGAGTAAGTGAAATCTTAAAATTAATACATCTAGATGTTAAAGTTGATAATATTCTTTTATTATTATTTATAAGTATAAAATAGACATTTTTAGTAGGTTCCTCAAGAATCTTGAGAAGAGCATTCACGGAGTTTGTGTTTAAAAATTCGATATTATCAATTAAAACAAACCTAGGTTTGTTATTAAATGATGATTTACTGAGATTGAGTATGAGATCTCTAATTTGGTTTATGTCAATGAATTTTTTATCATCATCAATATCAATTAAAGTAAAATTTAAATTTGATTTATTTTGAATTGTTTTAAAAGTTCTACAATTTTCATTAATTTGAAATTTTTCTAAATCATATTTAAATTCTTCATCAAGAGATAATATATAATTTATAAAATGATATGCCAAAGTTGATTTTCCGATTCCTTTTGGGCCGCTTAGTAAAATTTTACTCGGTAATCGATTTTTATTAAATAAACTAATCAATTCTAAAATATATTTATCTAAACCAACTAATTTAGTTTGATTGGATGAATTTAATTCATTCATATTAATTTTTTTATTTTTTCTAAAACCAAGGATTCATTAATTGATAGATTGAGGTTTGAGTCAATAATTTGGTACTTATCTTTTTTATTTTTAGATATTTTTAGAAAGCCTTTTTGAACTTTCTCATAAAATTTATAGTTAAATTTATCATATCTATTTAGTGATTTTCTTAATTTAAGTCTATTCATCATATTTTTTTTATTTACAATATTTAAAAAAGTAAAATTAACTTTGAAATTTTTTAAAAGATAATCATTTATAATTTTTATAAGTTTTAAATTTACACCTAAACCATAATGTTGATATGCAATGGTCGAGTCTGAAAAACGATCAATTAAAATAATCTTTTTTTTATAATATTTTGATAATAGTTTAATATTTTCGCTTCTTGCTGCTAAATAAAAAAGTAAGTCGGTCTCTTTGTTAAAAGAAGATTTATTACTTAATATAATCTTCCTAATTTTTTCAGAATTTTTACTACCCCCAGGTTCTCGTAACCTAATGTGGTCAATTTTTCTTCTTTTAAGAAATTTTGAGACATTATTTATATGGTGTGTTTTACCACTACCTTCTATACCTTCAAAAACAATAACTGGTTTTTTAGACATCGCCCCAGATTAAATAATTCAAAGACTTAATTAATCTAGAAAATATATTAACTTTTTCTACCTTATCAACTGCAAGTAAATCATATTCACCCACTAATTCTTGATCGTAAACAACTCTCAATTTGCCTATTTTCTGATCTTTGCTTATCGGGGCTTCTACAGGACCTTCGTATTTTAATGCTACCTTTAATAAATTTTTTTTAGCTTTTTTAATTGTTTTATAAACATTTTCTTTGATATAGACATCAACTTGTTGTTTTTTTCCTAACCAAACATCAACTTTATCAATAGGTTGATTTTTTTTGATAATTTCAACTAAGTCAAAATTAGTTAAACCATATGTTAATAATTTGGAGCTTTCTTTAGAACGCGCACTTTTAGTTTCAAATCCACTCCCAACAGCAATTAATCTTCTTCCTTTTCTTACTATAGATGATGCTAAAGAATATCTTTCTACAGCTAAATAACCAGTTTTAATTCCATCAGCTCCAATGTTTTTATATAAAAGTGGATTTCTATTGCCTTGTGTTATCGGATCGCCTCCTGTTTTATTCCAAGTAAATTCCTTTCTTGAAAACCATTTATAATACTCTGGATGATTGGAAATTAAATATCTCGACATTTTTAATATATCTCTAACTGTGGAATAATTATCAGGATCATTTATCCCTGAGGAGTTGGTAAAATTTGTATTTTCCATACCAAGTTCTTTAGCTTTTGCAGTCATAAGAATAGCAAATTCTTCCTCCGTACCAGCTATACCCTCTGCAAGGGCAACGCAAGCATCATTACCTGATGCAGTAATTATTCCATGTAATAGATTTTCTACAGACACCTCATCCCCTACCATTATAAACATAGAAGAATAACCTGCTGTTGATAATCTCCATGCTTTTTCTGAAACAATGAATTTATCATCTAAATTTAGATCACCAGATTTAAGTAAATCGAACGCAATAATTGATGTCATTATTTTTGTCATTGATGCAGGATAAATTGAACGGTCTGGTTCTTTTTCATATAATATTTCACCAGAATAATAATCTTGCAAAATTGCAGTTCTAGCTTTTATTTCTATATTAGAATAAGAGGGCGTTGATATTAAAAGGCTTAATAACAGAATTAATAAATTTTTTTTACACATTTTTTAATATTTCTAAATTTTCAAAATAAAGTGAATTCATTTTATCAAATGACTCTTTCAAAGAATTTATATCATTAAAAGGACCTATTAATACCCTATAATTTGTTTTGGATATTTTGAGTATTTTGAGTTTTTTCAATGAAGTTTCTGTTTTGATTCTATCAATCATAATTTGAGCGGTTTTTTTATAGTAAAAATCAGCTACTTTAATGAAGTAAGAAAAATCATTTTTTATTTGTTTTTTTTCTTTATTTGATTTTTTGATATTCAAATTACTAATTTTTATACCATCTACAGGTGCTTTTTGAGCAACTTCTTTTTCTTCTTCAAATGTTTTAGATTTTTTTGCAACAAATGTGGAATCTTTGGATATGAGGTTAATTTCAATATATGGTTCATTAATATCCAACTCCAGATTTTCTGCTATTCTTGTGGAAATAACGGAGTTGTAAAAGTTAGAAAAATCGTCTTTTGATTTAACAGTGGCAATTAATGATTTGTTATTTACTGGATTAGTCAATTTGACAGATGAATTTTTTTTTAAGGTTTTGTGAAAAATCGTTAAGGATCTATTATCTAACTTTTTTAATTTGAGATTTTCATTATATATTAATGTAAATCCACTATTTGTATATTTTTTTTCAAATTGATTGTTTATTTTTTTTGAGTTTAAATTTACAGGTTCGCAAGCAACTAATACAAAAAAAATAAAAGGCAATAAATATTTAAATTTCATTTTTAAACTTATCTTTTAAAGTACAAACAGCTAATGCAAATCTCAATGATCTGTTCCATTGTAGAATTATTTCATAATTATCAAATACAATATAAGCTGGATTTAATGTTTCTGCATTAGGTATAATATCTTTATCAGGTGTAATTATCGCTGATTTTAAACTATCATCTAAAAAATTTAATTCAGATTTATTATTTATATATTTTTTAAAATATTTTAGTTTTTTTTTATTGTGTATTTTTTTTGCTGAAATATTTAAATATTTTTTTGGAATATTTGAGTTTAATTCAATTTTATAAAAACAAGGTTGATTTTTTTTCCAACCTATTTCTTTTAGATAGTTTGCTGCTGATGGATATGCATCAAAATTATCTTTCAAATTGATAGAATTATCATTGTTATAATCTAAAGCATAATTTGTAATTGTACTAGGCATGAACTGAAAAAAACCAAATGCTCCAGCCCAAGAACCATAAAGCGTCTTATAATCAATTTTTTTATTTTCAATTAGTTGCAACAAAGTAATTAATTCTTTTGTAAAAAATTCAGACCTTCTTTGATCAAAACTTAAAGTTGATAATGATGATAAAATATCCATTTTACCAACATATGTACCAAAATTTGTTTCAATACCCATTAATGAAAGTAGTAACTCTTTTTCAATATTGAATTCTGATTCCACAGAGTCTATTAATATTTTATTATCAGTATAAAATTCTAATCCAAAATTTAATTTTTTTTTTGACGTTCTTTTTTGAATATATGTATTTGTATCTTCGTAAAATTCAGGTTGAAAACGATCGTATTCGATTACTTTAGGTAAAAATCTAACATTTGCCATAACTAAATCAAAAGTATTTTCTGAAATATTATTTACTAAAGCCTTTTTTTTAAATCTTAATTTCCATTCATTAAACTCTTGATTGTTATTAGCAAAGCAATTGGAAATATTAATTACTATAAATATAAGAAAAATTTTAATTATTTTCATAAAGATCTTTAAGGTATATAATTACAGCAACCCAAATAATTATAAAGCTAAGAAATTTAATTAATGAAAACTCTTCATTATAATAAAAATACCCCAAAATAAACTGTAAAGTTGGTGTTATATAAAATATCATGCCTGTTGGACCAAGTCCTATTAACTCAACTCCTCTCACATATAAAAATAAAGGAATCACTGTCATAGGTCCTGCTAAAATTAAAAATAAACTAAATCCAGGATTTGATAAATTAAAATCATTAAAACCATTTTTTGCAATAAAATAGAATGTCAGTAAGGCAAATGGAAAAATAAATAAACTTTCTATTAAAAGACCTATATCGGTATCAACATTAATTTTTTTTCTAACTAGATTGTAAAAAGCCCAACTTAATGCGACGATTAAACCAACCCAAGGTAAACTTTTTAAATTAAAAAAAATTAAGATTAATATTGAAATAACAACGAGAATAATTGAAAAAATTCTTTTATTATTTAATTCTTCGTTAAAAAAAAGTTTTCCAAGTAAAACACTTATTATAGGCATAATAAAATAACCAAAACTTGCATCGATTATTCTTTCAGTCGCTACGGCATAAATCCAAATTGCCCAGTTTATAAAAATTAAAAAACCAGAAATAAATAAATAAAAAAGATTTATTTTATTAGAAATTGTTAAAAAAAATATTTTCCATTTAGAAAGAAATGAAGTAGTAAGCAACAACATAACAGCTGTCCATAAACATCTATGAACAACTAGCTCAATATGGCCTATAAAAGAAACGTATTGAAAATAAATAACTCCTATAAATCCCCACCAAAAAGAACCTAGAGAAGTAAGCAGTAGTCCTTTATTAAATTGTTGATTCATTTTATAGAACAATTAGATAATTTATTTTAATAGACTATTTTATTGTTGAATTAAATAATTATAATTATAAAACCTTGCTAACGGAGAGATGGCTG
>CESM01036178.1_pt1 | contig 19892 bp, 17 predicted proteins | sample 361421 | NCBI WGS metagenome assembly CESM01 (sample SAMEA2622219, study PRJEB7988) | marine metagenome | isolation source: saline water (ENVO:00002010), including | reverse complement strand
TTGTAGACCCATCTAACTTCAAGTCTTATGAAGACCTTAAATCCAAATTGGATATGGTTCTTCAAGGTGCAAGCAAGGTTCCTACTGCTTCAACTGTTGCAGCCCAGACAGGCGACATTGAAGATGACTTGTTTGTTAACCAACAATCTGAAACTACGGTAGTCTCCAATGGTTCAGATAGTGATGACGATGCAATGTCGTACTTTGCAAAACTTGCTGACGATTCCTAATATCGTTTAAGCGTTTGCGAGGGGCGACATAAATAGTGTCGCCCCTTTTTTTATGGCAGAAATTATGGATGGAATTATATTTGGCGGACAATTAGAAGACTTTGCTGGTTCAATACACAAAGAAGATTCTAAAAACATTTCAATGAGAAGGTCTTCTGGTGGTCACAAGATTGCCACCTTTTTGAGGCAGAATGGTTATGAAATTGATGTAGTAGATTATGTCCATCGCTGGAAAATAGAACAACTCAAACAATATCTAAAACCAATCGCAAAGGATTGTAAGTTCTTTGGATTTGGTTCTACATTCTTTTTAGACAGTCCAGTTGTCAAAGAACTGGTTGCGTGGTTAAAAGAAGAGTATCCTAATGTACCGCGTGTCGCTGGTAGTCAAAATGATAGCATGCGTAGTTTGGACATGGATTGGTATGTCTATGGTTATGGTGAAAATGCCATGTTAGAACTACTCAAACATTTTGATGGTGGGCCAGAACCCATACACTACAATAAAGTAATTAACTGTTATGTAAATTACAAATCATTTCCAAAAGAAGATTTAACAGTATCCTATCAAGAAAGAGATTTTGTCAATCCACGCGAAATCATGATGATAGAGTTTGCCCGTGGGTGTAAGTTTAAATGTAAGTTTTGTAGTTTCCCGATACTAGGTGTTAAGGGGGATTACTCTCGTACAGCACAAAGCGTATATGATGAGATGTCAGAAAACTATGACAAATGGGGTATAGAACACTATCTTGTTATTGACGAAACATTTAATGATAGTTCAGAGAAAATAGAAAAGTTTGCTAATGCAATAGAGAAACTTCCTTTCCAACCAAAGATGACCGCATTTATTCGTGGTGACTTACTTGCTTCGCGTCCTAGAGATTGGGACAATCTAATTAAGATGGGAATTACATCTCATTTCTATGGTATTGAAAGTATGAACCACAAGGCAGCTAAATCGGTTGGTAAGGGGATGAATACTGGTAGGATACAAGATGGTCTATTAGAAGTAAAAGAATACTTTCAGACAAATGCTGGATACTACAAGGGTCTAATATCCTTGATTGCTGGTTTGCCTTATGAGACTATTGATAGTTTACGCGAGACAGTTAGATGGTGTTCTGAATACTGGTCTGACCAGAGTTATCATATGAACATATTGATGATTAAGTTATTAGGTAAACCATCTCTCAATCATAACTCAGAATTTGATTTGAATTGGAAAGATTACGGTTACAGGGAGTCCCAGTTCCCCAAAGATGATATAAAGTGGGATATGAGTATCAATCCGTTCTATAAGTTCCTCTATGAGTATGTGGCGACCTCTGGCGAGTACATTATGTGGGAAAATGACCATACTAACATGTATGATTGTTTTAAATTCTGCGTAGAAGAGTTTAGTCAAGCTAAGTTGAAGAACGCATTAGACCCATTTATGTATGATAAGTTCTTTATTGACCCAACTGTAAAGTGGAGTGATTTTGCTACTGAGACACATATGGAAAGGAGAGAATCCCATATCTTAGAACATGTGGATGGATATATTCAGTCTAAACTTAATCTTGCATCAAGAGTTTAGTTTCTGGGTCAACCATTTGACTACTGGTATCTCTGTAGACACCAATTTTCTCTACCTTAGTTGCACCGACACCACTTCCTGTACTTGGCATGGTTGCAGTTCTTATTTCACTTGCTAATTGATTTTGTGAGGCAGCAGCTGCGTCTGCGCTTCTTCCAAACTCTGCGGCTGAAGCTTCTGAGGTAGCCATATTAATTGTTGTTGGCCCAGTGGGTGATGTTCCAGCTTGAGTTGATTCAATTGGTGCCATATCAGCAGCTGAAGTTTCAGTGATATTCATTTTTAAAGTACCATCTGGGTTATGCGTGGCACCATATTGCTCATCCCATGATGCTTGTTTCTTTTCCATTGCCTTAACATTACCACCAGTTAAGCCTGGGTTATCCATACTTGGTCTTGGTGGAGCAGTTCCATCACCTTCCATTAATTTCGCCAATTTCTCCTGTACAAAGTCCATTATCATCCCATAGTTTTCTTTATACGCTGGGAAGTCTCCAACAGCAGCAAGAGATGCGTGGGCATCGTGTGGTCTTGGATCTTCTTCAGTACCAAATGCATCGTTGTATATGTCTCTTGCCAATAAACCAGCATCAATAGTAAGTGACCCAGCTACACTTGGAACAAACATACCAGCTGCCTCTGCACCAGCACCAGCAAAGTCTCCTTCAAATAATCGTGAAATTGCAAATCCTAACCCAGCACCAGCGCCGATAATTGGAATTGCTTTTAATCCAAATTTACCAACATGTTTTGTAAATGATTTTGCCATCATTTTGGGGTCTGGTTTTGGTAGTTTTGGTTTTTTCATTTTTACATCAACATTATCGTTAGCTGACGCAACTGGAGTTGAATTGATTGTTGAACGGGCATCAATGGTATCTATAGGTGGAGTATTAACTCTTGGAGCATCTATAGGTTGTTTTGTATTAATGTCGATAACATTACTAGTAGGTGATTTTGGTTGACCAGCAGCATTTAGTGATGATGCAACGGATTTACTAGGTGGTTTTGGTAGTTTGCTAGCCAGTGTAGTTACACCTTTGCCAACAGCTTGAAGCGCGGGTTTCAACATATTGTCTAATGTTTCTGTTAAAATGGGAACACCAGACATTATCTTACCAAGGTTTTTTGTTATTCTTTGACTGAGGTCACCGAACACACCACCCAGTTCTTCTAACGATTCATCAACTCTATTTCTTAACGCTTCTGATGCTTCTTCAGCTTTTTCTCCACCACCTAAATTATCAAAAAGACCCATCGCTTGAGCAGCTGCCAATCCTCCGAGTCCAGCAGCCATTCCACTACTCATGCCGCTTCCTTTTCCTCCGCCCATACCAAGTCTTGCCCTAATAGAATTTTCTGACTCAACTGCTGGCCCAGAAGCAGCACTCAAACCAGAAGCCATAACTGCGGTGTCTCCTTTTATATCAACTAATACTTTTTCGATATCTTGTAATTGATTTACTACTGGGTCTCTACTAGAAACATCTGACAATGTAGATGTGGCTTGTGATGCTGATACTCCTGTTCCTGCTGATGATATTCCACCACCCATTCCAGCACCAGCAAATTTTCTTTGTCCGCCACCACCGATTCCACCAGCCTCTCCAGGCGCGTTTATTGGTTCTGGAGCACCAAATACAGCATCTCCTATTCCATATCCTAAAGCAGTACCACCGACTTGTCTTCCAAAACCTCCAGATGCTCTAACGCCAGATTGGGCTACTCCTTTGCCGCCTCCCAAGAGTTTTTGACCAAATCTAGTAAAAAATCCTATCAACTTAATTTCTCCATTTATTAGACTTCATATCGTCTGCTTTTTTCTTTAAATGTTGGACTAACATTGATATATACACTTGCCTTTCCCACGGAACCCAACTCTCTATTTCTGTTAAACTATATTTATGTTCTTGCATAAGTAGAAAGTTCGTTTTAAAGTAATTTTCTAAATTCTCATGAAAAAGGCTTATCCGAAAAAATCGTAATACCCATTCAAAAAGGTTTTGTTATTCTTTTCGCATTTCGGACAACTATATTCAATCTCGCTTTCTATCACGGGCATTGACTCAAAAAACTTTTTAAATGCCTTGAATTGTTCTGAAGTAAGGTTATCAATAAATTCTTCCTTATCTTCTGGACTCAAATCTTCAGATTCAATGATACTGTCTCCAGCAAATATTTTGTCAATACATAGTTCCGCGACCTTAAATACATCCCCTTCTGTTTCTGACTTACCTAACATCATCATTTCTTTTACATTTGGATATCTCATTTCAACTAATACATCCTCAGAAAGTCTTACTTCTTTTTCATGACCTTCTGTTTCATGTAATTTAAAATTACCCAAATCAATAGTGATGTCGATAGCATTTTCACAATGACCGCAGGCTAGTCTCGCCTCTACTGTTTCTGATATTGAAACCTTCCTTAGATTTAAAAAGATATTTTGCATATCAAACACTGGAAGTTCATCTCCAGAAATTTCACCAAATGAACAGTTCGTGATAATTTGTTGAGTAGCCTTTATCATCTCATCTATATCTTTGGTTTCGTTTGCTAATATAAGCAGTTTCTCCTCTTTAACTAGGAAAGGTCTGAATTTTACACTCTTATTAAGAGAGTGTACGCGAACATCTATCAGAGGATGTTCTGTCTGTGGTAGTGCCATATTATCCTCCAAACCTATTCCGAAAACGACATATATCCATTCATTATATTGACATTTGTCGCTTCGCACTTTTCACAATTAAAAAATACTTCATTTTCAATAACTGGGATTGTCGCAAAAAATAAATTAATTTTTGCAAACTCATCTTTTGTTAAATTGTCAATGAACTCTTCTTTTTCTTCTAAGGTGGCATCTGATATTATTTCGCCACCATACTCTACTTTATCGATACACAAAGCAGCTATATCGAAAAAATCTATTTGATTGTTTTTTTGTTCTGTTAGTACCATTGATGCGGTGGGATACTTCATTGATATTCTCAATTCATCGCGTATAGTTATGATATTTGTATGTTCTTTAACAACCTTCATTTTAAAGTTGTCCATATCAACAGCTATTTGATTCTCTTCACCGCACTCGTTACAGAAAATTAGATATTCTGGTGCATCTACATTTGATATTTTTTGCAATTGAATCCAGATATTTTGGGTATCAAAAATAGGTAAAGTAGTCGCATCTACTTCACCCAAAGAACAATTTGTTATGCACTGAGATATATTCTTGATAAGTGTTTGTGGGTCATCTATGGACTCAAACAATCTTTCTTCTTTTACCAAGAATGGTCTAAAAGGTATTTCTTTATCTAAAGCATAAACATAAATGTTTGTCAAAGGATATTCCGCCTTTGGTAAAACCATTACAAACCTCCAAAATTTTAATCAAGCCAATCGTTAATACTATTTGCTACCTTGTTGTTTATAGCATTTCTAATACTTCCCTTACGGAAGTTAAATATACCAAACAATCTTTCTGCCTCACCAGCTGAAACTCCCCTAGAAGTCCATCTTCTAAAGGCAAATGTTACATTAACTCTCACAATACCCTCAGCACTTTGACCCATTGGTAGAATGTTCATAAGTCTTGGAAATGCATCATATAGTTTCCATCGCGTGACTCTGTTGTCTTCTCTATCTAGGGTGTAAACTTCTACTGAACCAGTGTAATCTTCTGGAAATGCCACTTCTTTGGATAGTGGGTCTGCAATGAGAGTCATCCAATTTTCAAAGTAGGTTCTTGCGTCCCAGTTATCGTCACAGAAAAATGTAAACGCTGCTGTATCACCAAAGTATTCTATACCATGCGCTCTTTGTTCTGTCCAGTGAGATATTTTTGTAGGTGTCCACATAATTTGCAGGCCTGGTATTTGTGCTTCCTCGCACAATAATGATACTTCTCTATCAGTCAAGAAATTAGCAGGACTGTTAATTAGTACCTCAAATCTATTTGACCTTGCGAGGTCATTCTTTCTGACTTTAGATATGAAGTCATTTGTTTTAAAATATGCCATTAAATCATGCTCCTAGACTTTTGGAATACGGTATTCTTGTTAACATTAAAATCTTCTACTGGCAAAAATATTGCGCCTTTCCAATCTTGTGGATTGATTTCATAAAACCTTGACCTCATCTGTCTGGTTAAGTATCTTTTGACACATGGTTTTACTTCTGGGAATGTTGCTGAATTAGATAACAGGTTCCAGTTATATCTCATGGTTGTTTTGTCATCTATTCCCCTGTCGTTTACTGTTTCCATGAGTTTGCCTAATAACTGCGCTCTCATCATATAAGGTAGATAATGCAAATTCAATCCCCAGAATCCATCATTGGTTGGTTCAAAGGGGAGACACAAAGGAAACGCATCAAAGTACGGTAATTTTTCTTTGTGTTTAGCATCATATCTAAACATGTACATAGAACCAATTTCAAATTGACTTACTATCTTTCCTATGTCAGATGATATAGCGCTGGACGGACTGTTTACGCCACGCATAATCTGCCTTACTTGGTTCATGTACCAATTAAATGACTTTCTTCCAGAGTCGGAGTTGGGTCTTATTTGTAGAAATGGATTTGCCATAGCGACTATTTATAATACATTCCCAATTCTTTTTCAGTAATTATTTTAAATTCCCATCCTCTATTAAGACAAAATTCTTTTGCTGATTTCCACTTTGCTCCATTGACACCATATTGGGCAATTTCTTGTAAGTACTTTTTTGTTTTCCTTCTTGGTTCTGGAGGTTTGGTGAATCGTTCTGGTTTGATTTCTATCAGATATGTACCACCAACGGTCTTTAGATAGAAGTCTACAAAGTATCTGTGTATTTTCATGTCTATGGGTGACCTATAAGGTATCGCTATAGGTTCAGATGCCCACTCTAAAACATCTTGGTTCTTGTCGCACCAATTCATAAATTTTAGTTCATAGGCAGACCTATAAATAACCTGTGAAACATTCCCACGATACTTTTTTGTGTTTTTTGGAATAAATTTCCCTTGGTGAATATCTTTTCGGTACGGCATGTTATAAATAGTCCAATAAAATCATAAATACTATTTATTCGGAGTTTTTACATGAGCAGTTCCATTTACAATTGGTTAGATGAAAAACTAGGTGGTATACTGCCAGGCGCGGTGCCACTTGGTGGTGGGGAACGAGACCAAGGCAGTGACCCAGAAGCAGCAGCTAACAAAGTTGCCAATGCGAACTCAACAGCAACTGATAAAAATAATACCTCCAAAGAAAACAAAACTGCTACTAGAAGGAAAGTTACTTTTCAACAATTATCTTATCCAGACGGACTAGATAACACAGAAGAGTTTCCTCACCAAATCATATTCAATGTTTTAATTAGAGAAAGTTCTTTGGAATCTGGGGCAAACTCAGACATACCTAAAGCTGGCCGCGGTGAAACCTTTATGGACGATATGTCAAATGAAGGTGCAAAAGAAGTAGTAAAAAGTGTTGCGAAAGGTTCCGTTGTAGGTGCTACAGTTGCTTACGGTCTAACTCAAAATGCAATAAAGGGTGGTGCTATTGCTGGTCTTGGATTTCTAGGTAAAGATTTTTTTGCAGATAAAGTTGGACAACTAACTCAACCAAAGATGGCAAGAAGGAATGTCGCTTCTATTAGATTAGCTATGCCACAATCACCACAAAACAAAATGACTGCGGAATGGGATGTAACCGATTTTGGTGCCCTCATGGGTGCTATTGCTTCAAAGGATGGTGATAAAGCATTGAAAGATATGATTCGAGATGCAGACATGCAAACTGAAGCTGGACAATCTTTGTTAAGAACTGCCGCTGGTACATTGAACATAACAAAACAATTAGGATTAAACTTACCACTGCAATCAAGTATAGAATTGATGACTCGTAAAGTGCAGAACCCATTTAAAGAAACACTATTTAAAACTATGGGATTTAGGGACTTTCCTTTTGTATTTAAATTTGCACCCAAGAACAGACATGAGTTACTACAGGCATTAAAAATTGTAAATGTATTTGAAAGGTTTATGACTCCACAAAAATCTCCTGCTAAGTTATTCCTTGAATACCCAGCTGAGTTTGAGATAGTGTATATGTACAAAGGTAAAGAAAATGCTTACTTTACAAACTTTTTTAATGACACTGCTTTGACTAGTTTCCAAGTTGACTATGGTAACAACGGAATGTATACCGCGTTCCAAGGAACAGAAGGTGCTCCATCTGAAATTACTATGAGTCTAGGATTCAAAGAACTTACACTTCTTCACAGAGATGCTATTGTTGACTTCACAGACCAAAAAGAAGTTATGGGTGGATTCGACCAAGGGTCTATGGGTATAGGAGAGGGTGCTACTATTTCTGGGGAAACACAAATTACACCAGACCCCGCTACAGCAAAAATTACTGAGACTAGTAACGCAGAACCCTCATCAAGTAGTGGAGACAGTCAATAATGTCATTTTTTAAACAATTTCCTAGAACTCTTTATCTTGTAGATGGTACTCTGGTAAACATACCAGATTTATTTCGCCGTGTCAAACCGAATGAGTTATTTGACAACATGGCTTATCTAAATGAATATGAAGTTCAAGATGGACAAAGACCAGAACATATTTCATACGATTTATATGAAACTGTTGATTACTACTGGGTTATATTAGTATGTAACAATATCATTGACCCATATCATGATTGGCCCAAGTCAAACCTAGATTTAGCTGAATTTGCAAAACAAAGATATGGTGAAGAAAACTTAGGTAAGATACACCATTATGTTGATTCAACAAATGAAAATATTAGGGTTAATTTTGATGAGACAAAATTTAATTTAAATCAAATTAAAATTGTTACCAATATTCAACACGAAGAAAAAATAAATGAAGAGAAAAGAAAAATCAAATTACCTAAACCAGAGTTTATAGAAGAAATATCTGGACAATTTAGGTCATTGATAAGAGGAAGATAATACATTATGGCACAAGTACAAATTCAAGCCGCTGGTGGCGTAGATATTGGAAAAATAATGCTCAAAGCTTCTCAAGAAGCTGGTGGTAAAGAAGTAGAAATCACTAACATGGTTGGTGATATTGTTATTCAAGAAAGTATTCATACAAATTATATGACTATGGAGTTAACATGTGGTGACTCCGCAAATCTAATAGGTACACTTCCTATAGTTGGTGGTGAACTAATAACAATTAGGTTACATTCAAATCATTTGGAGTCAGATAAAGATTCACAAATTATCCACCAAACATTTGTTATAGATTCAATTGTAAACAGAAGATTCAAAGATGACAGGGAAGAGACTTATACTATAAAATGTATTACTCCAGAAGGATATAAAAACAATACTACTGTAATCAGTGAAAGGTTTTCTGGGCCTCCGCGAGACATATTCCTAGAAATTTATAACAGGTTTATTAGGGATGGAAAAGTAATAACTGACGAAATACAAAAAGAGGGCCCAGATTTAAGTTTTCTTGACATGTCACAACAAACTTTTAAGAAAGATAATCACTGTTTTATTTCTAATTACTGGACACCTTATAAATGCATGAATTATTTGGCGAGTAAAGTTGCACCAGCTCCTGCTGCTGGAAAAGAATTGATGCCGAATGTAAAATATTTTCAGTCTGATAAAGGACATTATGTAACAAGTCTTTCTAAGTTAGCTGCTTTTTACAAGGAACAGGGAGTTATATATGATGAGTTTTTCTTACTACCCAATAATGATACTCCATTCATGTTAGATGAACAAAGAACAACAGTTAGTGGTTATAGATTTTTAACTCCATTTGTATCAAAACAATTAAACACAATGGGAACTTTGGAAATGCCATTTTACACGCATGACATTAAAGACCAAGTTTCTGGATTTCAAGGTAATATGACAGTCGGGTTTGACATGACAACAAGATTACCTTATCATATGGAATTTGATTATACACCAAATCAACCAGAAAGAAGAAAACAGAATGTAAGAACTATGCCACAGGGGTATGAGGATTTTTTCCATCTTGAAGACTTAACAACAATGAGACAGTTGTCAATGTCAGAACCAAGGTCTGCTTTGAATGTACAGATAGGTTCCTCTCAGATATGGACTGATAATGACTTTGGTATTGATTGGAGATTTTTCTTGGACACTGCTTACAGAGATACCGCGATAGAAGAGTTAAATAGATTGGAGATTGCTTTTACTGCTCCAGGCAGAACAGATATAGACTTGGGTATGTTAGTGTATCTGAATATACCTAAAACTGGAGAAAAACCAAAAGGTTCCACATCTGTGTTTGATAAAAGACTGTCTGGAATTTATATTATAACTGCAATAAGACACGGTGTGGGTACTGCTGATAGTAGTCACAATATGCGAATAACATGTGTCCGAGACAGTGTGGGGAGGGATGACTAATGTCAATTAATAAAATGAACACAAGATATCCAACTTTTGCTTGGTGGCAGGGTGTTGTTGAAGATAGAAATGACCCAGAAAAATTTGGAAGATATAAAGTTCGTATTTTAGGATATCATACACTTGATAAAAGTGTATTACCAACCGAATCTCTGCCTTGGGCTATTCCTATGCAACCAGTTACCTCTGCTGCTATATCTGGTGTTGGTTCATCACCAACTGGGTTAGTGGAAGGTTCTGCTGTTATTGGGTTTTTTGTTGATGGAGATGATGGTCAAATACCTGTTATCATGGGTTCATTTGGTGTTGAGGATAATGTTCCAACCGTCTTGCGTGAAGGAGAGGCCTCTCCAGAAAGTCCAGAATCTTTGGCACGAAGAGGATTCTATGACCCCAATGGAAAGTTCCCACGCAGAAAACAATTAAAAGTACAAGAAAACATAACAGATAATGTCTTAAAGGATAAAGTAAAAGGATTTGTTTCAGATGGTCTTGGGGGATTAGTAAACGAAAGCGGAGACAAACTTACAGGAAAAGAAGAGGGTGTTGAAGAAGTAGATGTCGGAAAAAATGTATTAGAAGAGGCATCTTCATCCAGACTTTCCAGAGGTACAGAATCATCTGAAGCTCACTATTCTTTAAAAGCAAAAAGAGACTCAAGGACAGTAAAAATACCAAGAGGGTTTGCAAGTAAAATAACTGGATGGAACAATAGAGAAATTCCATTTGAACACGATGAAAGAAAGTCTCTTACAGATGCTATTGAAGGCATTGGGAATTTTATTACTAACAGTACAGATGAAAAAGACGATGGTAAAATTTTAGTCAAGCCAGGCTTGTACGAACCAACTTATTGGGAAGAACCGCACCCACAAGGTTCGGAGAATTCTAAATCTCAGTATCCTTATAACCATGTAAGAGAAACAGAAAGTGGACATGTGTTTGAAGTTGATGATACGCCAGGCGCAGAAAGAATTCATGAATATCATACCGCTGGTTCATTTAAAGAAATTCAACCAGATGGAACCAAAGTAGAAAAAATAGTTGGTGATGACTATGTTATTGATTTAAAAAACCGACTCATGTATGTCAACGGAAACTTTGACTTGATGGTAGAGGGTGATTATAACCTTAATGTTAAAGGTAACAAATACGAACACATATCTGGCCACTCTTATAATACGGTCAAGGGAAACAGACTGAATAAAATTCAAGGACATGAATTAGTTGATACACAGAGTTCATACTTGTTAATGACTGCTGGTAATTTCAATTGCCAAGTAGGACAATCTGACGGAGATAGTAAAAAAATTGGTAATTATAGACTGCGTGTTTTAGGAGAACACAATACAACAGTCCAAGGTAAACAAAAAGTTATGAATAGACAGGATTATAAACACACTGTCTCTGGAGACTTTACAGTAAATACAAGTATTAGAACTACTCTTGACCCAACTGCTGCCGTAGAAGCAGCCTCACAGGGTTCAGTTCCAACCCCAGATGCATTGATTACAGGTGGTTCAATCAAATTACAAGCTGTCAAGAATATTCAAGTAACAGCTAAAGCAGATGGTACACCAAAAGTGCCAGGCTCTCCTTTTGGTAGTTCAGTTAATATTGTTGGTGATAGAATTAATACTACCGCGAGAATAGATATGGTTGAAAGAATTGGTGGATTACCAGGCCCTGTACCTAATCCAGTTGATTTCCCACCGATACTTCAAACAGCAGACTCTTATGGTAAAAAATACGCTTTCCATATTGGTACTACTGCTGGTATGTCAAGAGTTGTATTGTCTGCTCCAACTGGGCCAATTTTAGATGGTCTTGTTCCAACTTTCTCAGTACCTACAATCGAAAACAAAGTTATCGGTGCTGGTACAATTGTTGACATGGTTGATGGTGCTGGACAGATAGACCAATTGATAACTGGTATTGGTAATATCAACCAAGGAGTTGGTGGTGCTGGAACGATAAACCAGAACATATCTTCTCCAAGCATTCTTGCTATGGTTGGTGGTGCGAATCCATTACCGTCTATCGGGCCTATTGTTGATGGTACAAGTCATAGACAGATGTCGCCTGCTTCTATCCTTGATAGAACAATTGGTTTCTACACTAATACTGTAGCGGGAATAACCACATTCGCTTCTACTGGTAATGTCCTAATAGGTGCGCCGGTGGTTGCTATAACGGCACCTGCTACTACCATGTCTGGTACTCTTACTGTTACTGGAATAGTTACTGGTACTGGTGTCACACTTCAAGGTCACACTCATGTATACGCGCCTGGTACTGGTGGTGCAAGTTCTCCGCAACCAGCAACAACTAGCACCTCTACTGGAGTAGGATAGATAAATGAGTTGTAAAGGAATAGGAGAAGCGTTTAGTGAACTTGCTGGAGGAATCGATGAGATTTCGGAAAAGCTAGACACCGCTATTGATGAACTTGTCGATGGTGTTGCGGATGGTATAGGACTAACCGCCGCCAAAGTTAAGTTTGACGCGATGCTGATAGAAATAGAAGCAGCTTTCCGAAAAGAATTTCCCGGCTTAGAAGATTTTTTTGAACAGTTAAAAGAAGGAATACCTTTATCAGAAGAACTTCAAACTGTTATGAATCTTGGCGCACAAACAGTTGCCGCTGTAGAGAAAGTCAAAGAGTTAAAAGAAAAGTATGGAAGTGACTCAGTAGTAGATGATATTCTAAACGACCCAGCTGGATTTGTTGATAGTTTGGGGGGTGACTTAGAAGCTTTGTGTGAAGCTATGCCTAATTATGAGAAGGCAAAAGATGGTTCAATTAAAGTCAAGGCAGCTAAATTTAATTTTGATGGTGCAGAACTAGATGTTCAAGAAATAGCAAACGAAGGTCTTTCACCAACGATAAGGAGAATCAAGGAATCTTTAAAGAACCTAACAGTAACCTTTGAGTCTGCTTCAACAACTGTTAATAAAGATTTAGCTAATCCATTTACTTAAAGGAAGTATTATAAATAGTCAAATGATTAAGAAACCTACTACAATATACAAAGATTTCGATTTGAGTTTTACAAAAAACCCAAATACAAAGGATATTGCTCGTAGAGTAGATGTTCAGGCGGTCAAGCAAGCATTAAAAAGTTTATTGTTGACTCAGTATTATGAAAAACCATTTCAACCCAACTTTGGTTCACCAATCAGAGGATTGTTGTTTCAACCAGTTGACTTGGTAACAGGAACTAATCTTGCTACTGAAATAAAAAGATGTATTCAAAACTTTGAGAAAAGAGTTGTAGTAGAGGATGTAGAAGTATATCCAGAAGTAGACCAGAACGCATTTAGATGTAAAATATTTTTCTACATAAGAGGTATAAAAAATTTACAAGAACTTGGAATAGTATTAGAGAGGGTAAGATAGTGGCAGTCAAAAATGTAACAGAATTAGATTTCGATACAATAAAAACAAATCTAAAAACACACTTAAAAAATCAAACTGAGTTTGAAGACTATGATTTTGAAGCATCTGGTATTTCTCAACTTGTAGATTTATTGGCATATAATACACATTATAATGCTGTTCTTGCTCACATGGTATCAAACGAATCGTTTATTGATTCTGCGGTAAAAAGAAACTCGGTTGTGTCTATTGCGAAGACAATGGGATACACGCCAAGGTCTGCCCGTTCAGCAAAAGCAACTCTCGATTTAACTGTTGTTCCTGCTCCGTCTTATACAGCGACCAGTTTAACTATCAGTAAAGAGAAAGTTTTTACTTCCAATGTAAACGGAAGAAATTATAATTTTGTACCAGAAAAAGATTACAGTGTAGACAAATCGATTGTCAATGGTGTTTCAGCTTTTAGATTTACTGATATTGTTGTCGTGGAAGGAACAAGAGTACAAACATCCGAAGTAATTAGTTCTACAAATCGTTCTGGCCCAGTAGTACTACCAAATGATAATGTTGATACCACAACACTTTCTGTTAAGGTTCAGACCTCTACAACTAATTTAAACGCGACCACATTTGCTAAATCAGAAACAATTACAACCGCTAAATCAACTTCAGCGATATATTATCTTGAAGAGAGAACGGATGGATACTACCAAGTTGTATTTGGTGATGGTGTTTTAGGTAAACAATTAGATGTTGGAAATATAGTTATATGTGACTACATCATTTCTAATACCACAGAAGGTAATGGTGCAAGAACATTTAGTCCACCCACGAATATTACAGGAACAGGAGAACAAATAACAGGACAAACGAAAAGTGCCTCCAGTGGTGGATTTGATTTAGAAACTGTAGACAGTATTCGATTTAACGCACCGCGATTCAACTCTGCGAAAGGTAGGGTTGTTACTGCAACTGACTACGAAACAGCAATCAAACAGTCCAACCCCAATATTAAATCCGTAACTGTGTGGGGTGGAGAAGACAATGTGCCTCCAGTTTACGGTAGAGTTTACATATCATTACAACCTCAAAGTGGGTTTGTTATAACAGAATCAGAAAAAGATGATTTAGTTAAAAATGTTATTAATCCAAAACTACCAGTATCTTTGGTTACAGAGTTTGTTGATTCAGAAAACTTGTTTATCGGATTTAATATCGCGGTTACTTATGACCCGAAATTAACCACACAGAGTTCAGATGCAATCAAGACAGATATTTTAAATAAAATTTCACAACACTTTGAAACAAATGTTAATGAGTTGAAGAAAAACTTCTTCTTCTCAAAACTAAGTAGAGAACTTGATTTAGTAAATGATTCTATTATTGGTAACAATATAGAAATGAGATTAATGAAAAAAATAGCACCTACTATTGGTGAAGATACTAGGTATGAATTAAAATACAATAATAAATTATTAGCTAGTTCTGTAAGAACAAATTATTTTACTGCTAATATTAACGGTTCCCAAGATGAGGTCTATATAACTGATAGACCAGATGAAACCTTTACTGCGTCACAACAATACAACGGACAAAGATTTAATCTCGCAAAAGGTGACCTTATCTTAAAATTAAAAACAACCAACGCTGTTGTCGGTGGAACTGTGGGTACTATTGATTATGATACTGGGTCATTAGATATAAAATCTTTGAGAGTAGACGCGGTTAGTGGAGCATCAAACAATAATATCAGAGTTTATATAACTCCGCATGAAAGCGCGAAAAATATTTCTACAGATGATTTGGTTCGTGCAACCGAAGAACAATCATATGCTGTTACTGCTTTACCAGCAAGAAATATAATACTGTCCCTTGATGACTCTCAGATAGACACCACAAACAATGTTAAACAGGGTGTTGCTGTTACAATGATATCAAGGGTACAGGATGACTAATAGAATACCATCATATCTTGAGTATGTAAAAAATATCACTGTAACAAGCGGTGGTACTGGATATAATAGCTCAAGCTTAACAGTAAAGATTAGTGCTCCCACTGGTGATAACCCAATTCAAGCAACCGCAACTGCTACTATTGATTTTGCTGGTGCTGGTGACATCACCGCGATTAATGTTACTAATGCTGGTGATGGATATGAAGGAACTCCTAATGCTATAGTTCAAGGTGGTGCTACTAGTGTAGGCATAACATCTGGTAATTTAAATACTGGACTTGATGCTGGAACATATACTGGAGTTGCCCCTACTTCTACAAGTCAAGATGGTGTCCTTGCTACATTCAATATTGTTATTGATGCAAATGGTGATGTAACATCTATATCAACCAATGCAAAGGGTAATGGATTTGCACAGGGAGATACTATATCATTTCTTCCTACAGCACTCGGTGGTACAGGTTCAGAAAAAACAATTGTTGCCACTGTAACTCATATTGAAGGTGGCCAGAACGCTGTACTTGCAGTAGAGATTGATAAGATTGCAAAATCTGACATATATTCTCAACCAAAAATTTCTAAGATGATTGGGAATCAATTACCAGAATTTATTAGAGATGACCATCAACTTTTTGTAACTTTCATTGAAAAGTATTTTGATTTTTTAGAATCTACAAATACAACAGATTCAACCAAACACGGCCCATTAAAAGTACTACAGGATTTTCTATCTAAATTAGATGTAGACTTTAACGATGACGGAAGTATAAACACAGATGATAACTTCCTTAAAGAATTTTATAAAGACTATGCAAAAGATTTACCTTTAGGTCAGACTGCTAAATTAAGTCTTGTACTAAAAAGAATCAACGACTTCTATACCGCAAAAGGTAGTAAAGAAGCAATAAAACTTTTATTTAGAATACTTTACGATGAGGATGTAGAGTTATTTAATGCACAAGAATTCGTACTTAGACCATCTTCAAGTAAATGGCAACAAGATTATGTTGTTAAGGTATACGAAAGGTCAACATATATCAATGCAACCACACCCGATTATGACCCACAGGATTTTTCTGGTCAACAAGTAGACCTTCATTATTATCAGTCAACTGGTTCGGTTACAAATTCTTTTACTAAAAGAGCAAGTGTTCAATCTGTTAAGAAGATTGCTTACACTAACCCACAAGCATATGAACTCGTTTTAACTGGGATTGATAATACATTCTCATTGCCCGGCGGTGGTGCTGCCAGTGTTTCATATGATGAAATATTACAACCAGAAATAGCTGGTGACATAGGAACAATTGTAGGAACAGGAAGTGGTGGTGTTTATGAAAACCCAGATGTTTCAGTAGTTGATGGCACATATAGTATTGGTGCTTCAGATTACAGTTCTTACATTGACATACCTTATTCAAATAATCTTGTTGTATCAAAAGGCACTTATGTAAAGACAGCTGGAAACAAAATATACCTTGCTGTTAATAGTGGAACAACAAGTAATAGTGGAAGTGGCCCAACTCACGAATCGGGTGAAAATACAGATGGTAGTGTTAAATTTAGATTTATTCAACTAACAACTGCTACAGGTCATTATAGTACAGGAAGTTCTGGTGCTACATTTACTGTCGTTATTGCTGGTAACGCGGTATCTAGTGTCACAGTTACAGATGATGGTACAGATTACTATCCGAATGAAGTTATAGAAATTCCTGCTACTAAGTTTGGTGGAACAGGAACAGGTGTTAAAATAAAAGTTGCCACTATCACCAATGGTAAAATTAAAAAGGCAATTATTATAGATGGTGGTTCTGGTTTTGCTGCTAATCCAGATGTTCTCATAACTCCAAATAGTTCAGATACAATTGCTACTACTGCTCTTTTAGAAACAAGAACTACGGATGGTGCAATAACAGATATAGTATTTACTAACAATACAAGTGGTGTTGGATATAATAATTTACCAGCTTTAAGAATATCTGTAGGTCTGACACTCACCTTTGTTAGTTTAGCAGGAGAGACTTTCCCATCTGGCGGAACAGATGTTTTCAGTGCCATGAAAGGTATTGTAACAAGAGTGTTAAACTCTGCAAAATTTAATTCTATAAAGACAGGTTCAAGTGCAACTGCTGGTGGATTTAAAATTGGTGATTCATATGTTATCAATGAAACTGGTGGTATTCTGGGAGTGTATGCTACTGATTACTTCCTTGAAGATTATACAATAACTGGTATATCGAATAATGCATATATTAGAATTACCTCTCTTGATGCAAATGGATACCCTGCTACATTTGAAGTACTCGCGGTAGGACAGGGATTCAATAGAGAAGATTTTACAATAGAACTAACTTCCCCAACAGGAAATATTGCTCTTGTAGATTTTGAAACAGGATATAATGCAGTACTCGGTGGAGTTGCTGGAGATGCTGGTGGATTCTTATCAGACGCGAACAAGTTATTTGATAATTTAGTTTATCAACCATTTGCTTATCAAATACAATCAGAGTTACAAGCAAAAGAATGGAAAGAATATGTTAAGAGGTCTGCTCACCCAGCTGGATTTGCTGTATTTGGTGACTTGCAGATTAAACAAGATATCGATTTCTCTAGTGGATTCACAGTTGAAACAGATGTTTACATGTTCTTCAAGTATCCAGATGTAGAAGAATTACTAGTCGCTGAAACAGTTGTCAAAGATATTAGTATTACAGAAGCAGGGCCTGACGAAATATTCCCAGGCGATGCAATCAATAATTTTGATATAGGAATTGCTTCTGCTGATTCAGTTGGTGTTTCAGACGAAGATGGCCCGTATACATTTACTGGTACATCCGTAAGAATTTACTACGCGACTTCAGATGGAACTGAAACTGGTGACCCATACTTTGTACAACATGGAACAGCATCGGATGACTATGTAGAAAGATTTGGTGTTGGTGACTACTTCTTAAATGATGGTGGTGCATATGTAGAACTCGGTAATCCACAAAAACTAGTAGAAATCAACTTTAACTCTACTGATACTGGAGAGTACGCGACAGATTACTTCTTAAATGATGCTGGTAGATATACAGTTCTCATCGCAGACGATGCTGAAAGAAGTACAGAATTCTACTTTGCTGGAGATGTATTAACATCACTCGAAGTTCAGACTGTCGCAACCGATAGTGTAGACATGGGTGAGACTGTATTGATATCATTCGTATTCTTCAGAGAACCTACTGATACATTCGATACTGCTGATAGTGTTGTTGTAGAAGCTCAACCAAGACCTACTGACACATTTGACATCGCTGACGCGGTGAACAAGTTTGATATCGGAGTCAACCCAACAGATACACCAAATGCTGATGAGTCAACAGTATTTGATGTAACTGCTGCTAGAGCTGATACATTTACAAGTGATGATACTATATCAATAGAACCACAATTGATTGGTACTGACACTACCGCGATGCAAGACTCACCATCTTTAGAACACGGTGGTGTATATGCAGATACATTTAACATCGCTGATGCGGTGACCAAGTTTGATATTGGTGTAAATCCATCTGATACAGGCGCTACTGCTGACAGTATAAATAACTTTGATATCACAACTGCGCCGACAGATACTTCAAATACTGCTGATTCGCTTACCACTTTAAACATAGAAATCGACTTAACAGGTTCTTCTGTAGACGAAGATGTTGCTATGGGAGATAGTGGTAGTCTTATATCACAGTCATATACAGTCGATTTAACTTATTTTGCCGAAGATTATGTCGCTGATACTGTAGTGAATTTTTAAAAACTAATTTTAATTCTTATAAATAAGGAATAACAAGGCAATAACTAATATTAGAGGAGATAAACATGTTGCAAAATAATGCCTTAAGCGCCAAGGGTCGATTGACCGTTGAGCTCTTTGACAAAAGGGGTACTCTTCTTGAGACCCAAGAAGTAAAGAATGTTGTTGTAAACAACGGTCTTAATTATATCGCATCTCGTATGAAAGATGCCACTGCCACTGCGATGTCACATATGGCAATCGGTTCAGATAATACTGCTGCCGCTGCTGGTAACACCGCACTAGGTACAGAACTTGGTAGGGTCGCTTTGACTTCTACTACTGTAACTTCAAACTCAGTCGCTTATGTTGGGGACTTCCCCGCTGGTACTGGTACTGGAGCAGTAGTTGAGGCAGCTATCTTAAATGCCAGTTCGGGTGGAACACTACTATGTAGAACCGTATTCAGTGTGGTGAATAAAGCCGCTGCTGATACGCTAAAAATCACTTGGACGGTTACTGTATCTGACTCCTAAGAGTTAAACTAAGGAGTT
>CESM01004609.1_pt1 | contig 19919 bp, 23 predicted proteins | sample 361421 | NCBI WGS metagenome assembly CESM01 (sample SAMEA2622219, study PRJEB7988) | marine metagenome | isolation source: saline water (ENVO:00002010), including | reverse complement strand
CGTGGGTGTATTACCTACTTCTTTGGCCACATGTATCTGCATGGGATTCCAGAGAGTGGGGGATATCCCATGATCCCTGCGAGCATCGTATCAAACTTCATTCAACCGAGCCAACCGTTGGATCCATCTCAACCGTGGTTAGATTTGGATGGTAACAACGCAACTTTTGATCGCATGGTGCTTCGTTTCGGCTTGCGTCAGCCAGAACAATTTGATCAGGTTGAATTAGCAATTGCAGAATTGCATCGTGATCTTGCACCGCTGCAAAACCTCTCAGCAACTCCCTTACGGGAGCGTGTGGATCGAGATACTGCCAATGAGTCGTATCCAATCACTTGGACAATAGAGACGGGCTCACCAATCACTCGTTATGTTCAGGCCTCGCGTATGCAAGAAGAACTCCAGGGTTCCCTCGGTCTAGGGGTACTGTTCTGCTTGGTTACTCTCTGGTGGGGATTCCGGAGTTCTGAAAACCGTGGAGGCTGGGTTCGTGATCTCATCAGTGTACCTGATCGAAAACTCCGTGCTCTCATTGGTCCGATGGGTATGCTTCTATTTACAGGTGGAATAATTTCGCTCGGTGTATTCTTGGATTCCGTTCCATTTGAGATAGCTATTGCATTGGGCATCTTTGCCCTGATTATCGAACCTATATGGGGGGGAAAGGCTCTGTCACTTGCTCTTCTAACAACAGGTCCTATTCTGATAGTCGTTGTTTGGTTGTATGGTGCTATTGCTTGGTTTGGCTATGGACTGAACATGGTCACCGTCGCTATTGCGACGATGTCTCTCGGCGTCGGAATCGATTACGTCATCCATGTCGTTGAACGATTCAGAGAGGAGCGTCTGAACGGGTTGGATACTCTGCCCGCACTTTCGGCTGTTGGTGCAGCGAGTGGAATTGCCTTAGTGGGCTCTGCCCTCAGCGATATTACTGGCTTCATCGTAATATCTCGATCATCGATGGGCTTCTTCTCGACATTCGGTTTGTTCAGCGCTCTAATGATTTCACTATCACTCATCGCGTCGCTTATCCTCGCCCCGGCGGCTCTACGTATCGTGGCTTACCTCGATTTCACACGTTCGGTCGAAGGGTTGGAATCGGAATAGGATGTGCGCATCATACATGGCAGACCGGTTGAAAGAACTCGAACGTGCAGACGATTCGATTACTTTACGTTACGTCGATGGCGATGAACTCACCATACCTTATCACGAATTACGTGCATGGTGTCCATGTGCGAAGTGTCGTCCTCGCTGGAAGGATCCACATCGGAGATTGGGACTTGCTGAGGAGGTCAAACGCCTTCGGATTGAGATGCCTAAAGCGGAGGCAGTTGGACGATATGCTGTTCGATTCACATGGACCAGCGGGTGCTCCAGCGGATTGTGGTCTTTTGAGCATATAACAGACATCGCCCTCAATCGATTAGATGTTGATCATTGAAGGAAGCCTCAAATCACAGGATGCTTGCGCTCTGATTATCCACCCTGCGGGTCTGTCCACCTGTAGTGCGGAGGCGATTTGATGACTGACGACGACCAGGACGAGTGGTTGGACTACGCTTCAGCCGGTTATGGCGGGGCCATCGATCCATGGGAGGATTTGGTCCCTGTCGATGATTCGGAAGTATCGGAGGATGACCTCGAAGACGAGGATGATTTCGAGGATGACACTCCAGCACTTCGTGACATGGAAGCGCCACCATGCCCTGCTCCTATGGGAATTCGTCACGTAATTCGTCTTGGTGCATGCGATCATTGTCTTGCTCGTATAGGAGGTCGTTTGAATGAGGGTGGAGTTCCCGCTAAAGAACACGGAGCCCGAATTCGTGTGGACGCTATCGAGCGCGATTCAATGCTTTCCGAAATCAGTCCCGATTACTGCCCCTTTTGCGAGGATCTCTTCGATGATATTCAGAACATTGTCGTGCGAATTTTACGTGAGACTGAGGGCGTGGAATTCACCACCCTTCAGATGGGGCATCACATTAGCAAGGAATTGGTAGAAGAGGAAGATTACCTTCGAAAGAGGTTTGGTGCACGAGGTGCACCGCCCCTCAAGGCGTCTTTTGCAGCAGCTGTCGAACTCGCTCTAAAGGAGAAAGTAGCGGATGTCGAACTGGTCAAGGAGGTCCCGGATGTGATGATCTTAGTAGATTCACTAACTCTTCGTGTGAAGGCTGAGGTGCGCCCAGTATTCTTGTATGGAAGGTACCGCAAGCTGTCCCGAGAGGTGCCCCAGACTCGTTGGCCCTGTAGGGCTTGTAAGGGGCGTGAAGGTGGCTGCCCTTCCTGTGAAATGACAGGGTTACAGTACCTACATTCTGTTCAAGACCTGGTCGGAGAACCCATTCGTAAGTTACTGGAGGCGGAGGATACTAGTTTTCACGGTATGGGGCGCGAGGATATCGATGTGCGATGCTTAGGTCGCGGACGACCATTTGTCATCGAGGTTAAGCGCCCGAAGAAGAGGGCACCAGACATTGAAGGCCTCCTCACCTCAATTGCAGAGGGTGCTGAAGGCCTTGTTGAGGTCGATGAACTGCGACCATCGACTCGCCCTGAGGTTGCTCGCATCAAGGAGACGAAGGCTGAGAAATCCTATCGCATACGATTTGGGATTGAAGGCGATCCGTTAGATCAGGAGGATGCCGAGCAGAGAATCCTTGCGCTGAGTGGTGTGATGCTTGAACAGAGGACACCGAAGCGCGTCGCACATCGTCGCTCGGACCTTGTCCGTAAGCGTGAACTTGTCTCGATAGAGAACGTCATTGTTGAGGATAACGAGATTCAGTTTGATGTCCGTTGTCAGACAGGGACTTACGTCAAAGAGATGGTTCATTCGGACGATGGACGTACCACGCCCTCTGTAGCTGAGGTTCTAGAGCGAGCATGCGAGGTCCTTTGGTTGGATGTCCTCGAAATTCATGCAGAGTGAGCATATGTCCATTGAAGAAACGGTTTCTGTCGTGCGACGGACTTAAGAATGCGGCGTCGGTCGACCGAATCCCAGAGGAGGCATAGCCATGCGTCGAACACACGGAACCCGTCAAGGCACCCGTCGCATTCTGAAGCGTTCCAAGAGTGAGCGTGGACGCGTCAATATTAGTCGCGTCATGCATCCATATACTGAAGGAGACCGCGTTTCCATTGTTCTCGATGGTGGTCAGCAGGCAGGTATGCCGCATCGTCGCTTCCAAGGAATGACCGGTACGATTGTTGCAAAGCAAGGTCGTGCATATGTTGTTGAGTTCACAGACAAGAACAAGAACAAGTCAGTCCTCGCTCGACCTGAGCACTTACGCCCAACGGAATGATATCTATGTCGGAAAAAAAGTTCATCGATTTCGCTACCGTCCGTGACCTTCTCCAGGCTGCGAACGATTCACGTGAAGAGCAGTCTCGTGAGCAGCAGATGGCAATGGAACACGCTGAGTGGGCGGCTAGCACTAACCGTGGGGGAAGTGCAACCTCTTCCAAGGTTCATGGTCAACTTCACGAAGCTCTCGCAGATGTCGAGAGTATCGCAGAGAATGATTTCATTAGATCCAAGATTGCAGAGATTCGCCCGCAGACGCCTGCTGAGATTCGTGTAATTGTGGCTCCATTCCGGATTCAAGTCAGCGAATCTGAGATTGAGATGATCATTACCCACGTGAAACAGACGATTTGATTCGGTTTCACAGCACAACACACTTGAGTTGGAACTGCATTGGAGGTACGAGGAACATGCAACCTACACCGGGCGGTCCCGACCTGAGCGGGGAATGGGTCATTCGAATTATCGACGCCTCTCCCCAAGGTGTTGCTCCGGGTGTAACTCATGCGATTACTGAGAACGGCCTCTATCTCGTTCGGTATCGTGGCGGTAGTGCTGGTGAAAAAATCACTGTTACAGACGGCGAAGGAATAGTTGGCATACTCCGCCATCGCGATCTATCAGGTACGACACAAGGTGAACTCGTGAGCACTCTAACCGAGATTATCAGGTCTAATCCTGATGTCTTCATGATGTTCTACAATAGGGGTGGTCCAATTAATCGTAAGATGCACGCATTCCAATTACTCACTGGCGTGGGCCCTTCTAAGGCTCAGGACATGGTGAAGAAGCGTGGCCGAGCAGGCTGGGCTGACTTCGATGCTGTGGATGAATCTGCAGGTTTCGATACTGCCGAGGCTCTTGCGATTCGCCTCGCCGAGGAGCTTGGTGATCCCGGCATGCTCCCGAATATTCTCAACATGCTCATCCGGGCTGGGTGAGCGTTTCCATGGATGACGTGGACGCACGTCTGTTGATTGACCTCCTACTTGACCGAAGGAGAGCCGACAGGGATCTTGGACAACATTATCTCCATGATGAGACGGTCCTTTACAGTGCAATTGAGATGTGTGCTGAAGTAAACCAGCCCCTCGGACCGGACAGCCGTGTTCTTGAGATTGGTCCAGGTCCAGGTTCGCTAACGCTGCACCTTCTTTCGACTGGAGCATCAGTTATTGGGATCGAGATTGAGGAGGAGGCGATTAACCACCTCAATCGCAATTTCACTCAAGAGATTGAATCTGGCCGTCTTGAATTAATTGAAGGGGATGCTCTGGCTGTCAAATGGCCCGATGTGACACATATCGTTGCCAACATCCCATACCAAATATCTAGTCCACTTATCGATCGAATTCGTAACCAACCAGGCGCCTCATCGGTTACTTGCGTGGTCCTTCTCCTTCAGCAGGAGTTTGCCCATAGGCTCGCAATGCATGGTGGCCCCGACTCTGTAGGTCCACTTGGACTCAACACAGCCCTTGATTGGGAGGTTAATCTTGGACCAGTTGTACCGCCTCATTGTTTCGTTCCGTCCCCACGTGTACATTCTCAACTTGCTTGTCTTGTCCCGAGGAAAGAGGCATTACCTGCAAACCTAAACCATCGCCTACATCGTCTAATCGTAAAGCACGTTTTCGCTCAACGCCGCCGCAAGGTGAGAAGCATGCTTCGTTCTAATCCAAAGCGAATTAGTCGAATTCCAGGATGGTACCGCGAACGATGGTCGAACGCAATTGATTCAGTATTAGAGGCAACTGAAATCGACGTTGAATCTAGACCTGACCTTCTCTCGCCAGAAGATTGGATTCATTTGACCATAGAAATCGAGGCTTTCGAACCTGATTGAAGCCTATTTTTCGCGTCGGATTGATAGCGAACACCGGACTCGGGTGGAATGCGCGGCCGGGATTCGCGCCAATGAGTCCATTAAAACGAGGTCGTGCGCGAAAGAAGGTGGGAATATGGCAAAGAAGGACACATATCTCGCGCTTCTACGTCGCGGGATTGATGAGAATACGGCAGACATCCTCTCAGATGCAGGCCTCAAAATTGGAGAAATCAAGAAACTCACTCAGGAACAACTTGAGCAGAATTATGGCCTCAAGCCGGAGATTGCTCAGGGTGTGGTTACAGCGGTCCAATCTGGTCCACGCGAAGCCGGTCGTCAGCGATTCCTTGCAGAGGTCCTCGCTGAGAAGAAGGAAATGGATCGTATCGATGAGCAGCGATTCAAGCGCCAGCAGAAGGACGTCATCGCAGAAATTAATGAGAACAGAGAACGACGCCGGACGGCGCGACTAGAGCAGTTCCGTGCACAGAAGACAATCATGAATCGTCTGGGTAAGACGATTGAACTCATTGTGAAGATTGAGACTAATCATGACAACGAGACCAAGGATGAGCAGCGGAACAAGCTTCGAGATCAACTTGAGACCCGTGGACTTGAAGCCGCCCGTGATCATGAGATGTTGGAACTTGTTGGGACGCCACAAGACATTGTGGATTTCCGAAGAAAGATAGTCCCCTCTATCACTTTTCACGCTTGCCCAGAATGCAATGAAGAGTTAGAACCTGCAGGAGGTAACCGTAACTTAGACGATAGCGAGAACTTCTCCTTCATTTGCTGGGATTGTGGTCATGAATTCACGGCACCAATGGCTGTGATTGTAGAGGGCACTCTTGAATCAAACTCAATCACTATCTCTCCAGACACACCTCCGCGTATGCCTCATTATGATCCCCCTATGCCTGATCGTGCACCCTCTGTGGCTGACATGCTTCGTGCTGATCTTGAGGCGACTGGCGCTAGCGCAGATGAGGCAGTTGCAGCAGTTGAAGAGTCCTCAATTGCTGGTGGTCTAATGAGCATTGATGAGTGGATTGACCAGACGCTTGCAGTTCATGGCTACATTCAGGCCCAGGAGCATCGTGAAGATTTCATCATCAGTACCGGTGCCGGTGCAACGAAGTTCAACAAGTGGATGAAGAAGGCAGGCCTCTACTTCAACAAGCAGACTGGGCGTTGGACCCGTTGGGAAGATCGGTGAGGCGACCGGATGTCCAAGCCGGTGGTCCGTTTCCGGCGTGCATCCCTTCCGTTGGCTACTATCGAGGTGGAAAACCACGAGACGCTTCTAGAAGCTGCTTGCAAAGCCGGTCTTGAAGTCCCTTCAAACTGTACCTCTGGAACTTGTGGTACTTGCATGATGCGTCTTGTAAGCGGGGAAGTGGATGGTCTTGATCCACTTCCACCCGGATTAGATGAGGACATTGTAGCAGACGGTGCAATTTTGACTTGTATTGGACGTGCTGTCTCATCATGTGTAATCGATGTAATTCCGCCGTTGTGAGTTGATAATGATGGAACCGTTACTAATCGCCTTCCTCATTTTCGATGTAATCGCATTAGGTATTGCTCTCTGGTGGCTTGGGTCTCGGGTACGAAGCAAGTTTGACGAGGTTGAGGAACGGCATCGTCGTCGTTGGGAACACGATTCTGTTGATGACTAAGTTTCAGGATTTTGTCTGCCGACTGGATTCGCTAGAATCCCCAGTCCAGGGGTAGGGAAACCCCTCCGCTCACTCCATAGAGTGAGCGAAGGAGGTCCCGCAGGTGCAGTGACCGGGTCGACGCCCCTTGGGGTTTCGACACAGATTGCCAGGGTAAATTACCCAGAGCTTCCGACAGGCCACAGTCCGCTCGTTGTTGCGGACGATGACTCGCCGGTTTGCGGTCACGATGTTGGAGTCGCTGCGGGCAATGATCTTGCCCTTGCAGCGAACCAGCACGGTCGGTCTCTTGTTCGTGTGTTTGTTTGTCTTCATATTCACTTTCTCCTTTGTTGCCTTACAATGCGATGCTACACACCGCAAGGTTCACCTCTAACAACAAAGGACAAGTCTATCGAGACATGCACATTCTAGTTGTATGCGGGAGTATATCAATCAACCGACATCCCGATTCAGTAATTTGGAACTGGCCAAACGACATCTCATCATTCGAGCCAACCACGGGCCTAATTCCATCATTTACGAGTTCCGTGAAATCGTATTTTCCATCGTTTATTCATTCAATGTTCGTGTCCAACGAGAAGCATCTGGGATTCCGACGATTTCAAGTCGAACTCCAGCCACTCCTTTGGTTTCGATTAGCCTTGCACGTAGATCTTGTAGGTCGTAGAGACAACACGGGCAATGTGGACGAGATGGACTGACATGGAGTGTGATGTTGGAATCATCACCAATGTCCATTCCTTCAATCAGGCTCTGAAGGGGTGTTCCGTGTGCATCGTTCCATCCACGGATGATATTGAGAACCCGACGTTGCAGTCGCTTCTGCCGCATCGACATATCTCACAGCCTCTGTTTATTCCCATGGATCGATGTGGACAATATGCTCCAAACTGATTTTTCGGGCGTTCTGTTCCCGTGCTCGTTCGCCTGCGTGACGTAGCATACGTCGCATCCATCCCAGCATCGCGAGTGTCTGAAAGCGGTCAAGGGTATCGATTACTCGGCCAGGAGTGTTCAGATTCTCTTGAAGATCGAGTTGGATTTCTGCTGCATGATCATAGTAGACCAGAATCAACTCCTCGAGTGCCTCATTGTCTAGAGGAAGCCCCCCAAATCTACGACTCATGTCTCGGAGAATTGTTGGAGAAAGGACCTCTCCAGTTCCCGGTTGGATGGCTTCTGCGATTGGATCGGCCTCCATTGGAGTGGGACTTTCATCTACGGGCGCATCTGTGTTACCAATCCCCATTTGTTCAAGCGCCTTCTCAAGATGCCGTTCTTTGATTGTCCCAACGCGTTCGCGTGCCGCTACTTGTGCTGCTATTCGGAGCAGGCGAAGTAGGTGTGCTTCTAGGCGCTCATTGGCAGACACTGTGGCTGCAGCAGCGACGGAATCAACCCGACGTAGATTGTCACTCATCATCCCCTTGGTTCGATTAAAGCCAAGACGGGTTCGACTTGGATCACCGAGCGTTTTCCTTTCTGGATCTGCTTCTAGCGTCTTATCTTCCATTTCTTTCGTTATTCGTCGGAGTTCTGTCTCAAGGATTGGGACGAGTGCGGTCTTGACATCGCCGCCAATCCGAAGGTCAATGCCGAGTCCTTTAGCGACCTCGGCGATGTGTGATGGGGCCCAAGGTTTCGCCATGTCGTAGAGTCATGAATCGAGGCACTTCAAGTATCGCCATTCTGATTCAAAGGTTACCATATGGACCATGATGGAAAAGTTTCACCGCTGGACAGACATTCCATACGATCTTCGGTACGTACCCAACAATCCTCTATCCCTACTGCCCCTTCAGAGTAGATCACCTTCGGCTCAATTGCCATGGTGCCTCTAATTTCTAGTGGGGTATCGAATCCCTCAGCGACGACAGGTGTCTCATCTAGCTCTAACCCGATGCTGTGACCCAAGAAGCGAGCCTGCTCTGGAGGCATTCCCATTAGGTGTTCATCATACCCCATGTTCTTCGCCATTCCCAGTCCTACTTCCCAGGCCATCTCACAGGTATCACCTTGTGAGAGTACATTGCGTACCTTTGCAGCGATTTCTTCCATCTGTTCAAGTCGCTCCTTCCAGATTGTTTCTGGTTCACCGACGCTGAACATTCGCGTCATATCGGTAATGTATCCACGGTGCACATGTACAATATCTACGAGTATAGGATCTCCTTTCTGTATACGGCGATGCCCGGCACCGAGGGCTGCCATCGGATGAGAACCGGATCCTCCGATTGCGCTGTCAAAGTATGAGGGAATCGCACCCGAGACACCGCTTGCAATGACAACTCGATCACAATCCATTGGCCACTTTCGCATACGAATCATGCCACCGAATCCCTCGGCTCGGCTGACTTCATCGGCAGCAGCAGCCAACTCAATCTCAGTGATACCTTCTCCGAAGGCGGAGCCGAGCTCATCGATGGCTTCGAACATCCTGAGCTGAATCCTACCACATTCTCGCATACGGTCAATTTCCCACTCTGTCTTGGTTTCACGCATACTCCATAGGAGTCGAGTACAATCTCCTCCATCGCCTATTTTTTCCTGCATGAATGTGGCATTGTTGGCCGGCATTCGTCCAAGTTGTAGTGCTGGCGTGGTACCGAGAGTGTCTGCTAAAGCTGCCATTCTTGGATGTGCTTCGACTCGATGTGGAGCATCGTTACCTCCTGATTCGTGAATTGCCCGTTTCAGAGAGGATCGAACGTACTGGATAATTTCTCCGTCACTTCGAATATGAACTCCTCCAGCCTGGCGATTTCCCACAATCCAATACAGGTCGACTGGGTCGTTTATCCAGATTGAATCAAATCCTTCCTCTACCATTTGTTTGACAAGTTGTTGTTGACGCAACTCCAACTCTGAAGGGGGAACACGCCAGTCTTCGCCGTCTGGGCCGACAAGGTTCTCTGGGTTCCACATTGTCTGGATGGTTTGGCTTGAGCACCAAAGCGGTTCGCCTTGAACCTACATCGATTGAACGAAACCCCATATGGGGAACATCTGTCGGAGTTTCATGGCGGGCGTCCTAACGCTCGATATGGCTCGGCTCACCGGCAAGGTCGTCCTAGTTCGCGTGGACATCAATTCCCCCCTCCATCCTGAGACCAAAATATTCCTCGATGATAGTCGGTTGAGAGCCATCTTGCCGACCCTTAAGCAACTCGCAGATTCTAAGATAGTGCTTCTCGCACACCAGAGTCGACCAGGTCTCTCAGACTTCACCGACATGTCAAGCCATGCAGACCTCTTAGGTCGTCTACTTGGTCGTCACATCCATTTCGTCCCTGATGTCTGTGGTGATGTTGCGTTGGATGAAATTCGTTCGATGAATCAGGGTGATATGATTCTCCTTGACAATGTGCGAGGATGGCCGGAGGAAAATGATCTGAAGAAGGCAGATTTTGACGTTCTTCATGAGTCTGAGATAGTCCAACGTCTTTCATCGGTTGCAGATGCGTATGTCACAGATGCATTTGCAGCAGCACATCGAAATTCCCCCACACTCTCTGGTTTTGCACGTGCTCTTCCTTGCTTTGCTGGCAACCTGATGTCGGCGGAGATTCATGCACTATCGAAGGCAATCAAGGATCCACCTAAGCCATATGTTGCTATCCTCGGTGGCGCAAAGTGTGATGATTCGTTGAGAATCGCGCTCAATCTCCTCGACCAAGGTGTTGCGGATACGATTGTACCGGTTGGTGTCGTAGGTAACCTGATGCTTTGGGCTGCTGGACATCGACTTGGTCAAGGCAATGAGGACTTCATTCGGAAAACTCTCGGCGATGATTTCGATTCAACGTTCCAAGATGCGACACGATGTATCGAGGAGTACAACGACCATCTTCTTCTTCCGGTAGATTTAGCCATTGAGATTGACAATCGCCGAATCGCAATCTCTCTTGATGAATTACCGGTCTCAAATCCAATTTATGACATTGGTATTTCGACCCTTCAATCCCTCCATTCGGTGATTCGTAACGCAGGATGCATCTTATGGAATGGTCCTGCATCTTACTTTGAGAAGGAGCAGTTTGCCTTTGGTACTATTGAGATATTGAACATGATTTGTGAATCTAAGGCTTTCACTATCATTGGTGGTGGCCATACTAGCGCGCTCGTATCCCAGAGAAAGATGGGGCACATGGTAGATCATAATAGCACAGGTGGGGGGGCTTGTCTGACTATGCTTGCAGGCGACTATATGCCTGGAATCTCTTCTCTAGAGCTCTCTGCCTCCCTGTTTGAGCCTCGACTTGACGAACTTGATATGATGTAAATTGGAGCCACTGGGGAGATTTGAACTCCCGGCCTCCTGATTACGAATCAGGTGCTCTACCAGCTAAGCTACAGTGGCGGCGTCGCATGGACTGACCCCCTTCGGTTAAGCGAATCGGTCCCTTCAAGCGGAGTGGAAGATTGTCAAATCAATCAGGTCCCCGATTCGATGTGTAACATCTTCACGGATTGCTACAAGCCCTTCTTCACTATCTGCTTCAGCACGCATGACCAGAATTGGTTCTGTGTTTGAGGGCCTACACAGGAACCAACCCGCCTTAATCCCAAGGTGTCCGTCGTAGCGGACACGGACACCGTCTGCTTGATTCGATTCTAAATCAGTGAAAGCCTCCTTTACTGCTGCCATCGTTGCAAATCTCTCTCCAGTTAGTGGCACCTTTGCTTCTCCAGTGGATGGAAAGTCCGGGACATTATCGAAGAGGGATGAGAAAGGTTCGCCATTTGGAAGACGGCGAGAAACTAGTTCGACGAGCCGAGCAAATCCATAGAGTGAATCATCGAACCCGTTCCACCGGTCATGGAAGAAGAAATGACCAGACATCTCTCCTGCTAGGGGGCATTGTGGCATTTCTCGCAGAGCCTGTTTGAGGAAGGAATGCCCGGTTCTCATCATGTGTGGAATACCACCGTTGTGACGAATTGTGTGTTCCAGTGCCATGCTACACTTGACATCGTGGATTACCGTGCGTGCCTCTTCAGGGGCTTCCTCTGAGATATTGCTCAGAATATCTTCAGCGAAGACGGCAAGCAGTCGATCTGGATGGATGAACCGTCCCATTTCGTCGACTACACCAATCCTATCTCCATCTCCATCTACTCCAACACCGAACTCTGCACCACTAGTCACGACGGCTTCGGCGAGATCAACCATGTTTTTTGGACGGGTAGGATCGGGGGGGTGGTTGGGAAAGGTATTGTCCCATTGGCAGTGGATTGATTCTCCAGTCGAGCCAAGCATCTCAGCAAGAGCCACCATGAATGGCCCAGGTACAGCATTTGCTGAATCGATGACAACATTGACTGGACGTGAGATATCTCCTGTTGCAGATACAACTGCTTCCAGATGTTGATTGGTGAAGTCGTCGAGAATTATGTGACTTCCAAAGGCATCGGATTTACGGAAATTGCCACTTTCGAATACAGCCCGTAAATCTTGAATCTCGGCTCCAGCCATCGCGGCTGTTCCTCTACACATTTTGAATCCATTATACTCTGGAGGGTTGTGACTCGCAGTAATCATCACGCCACCGTCGACTTTGAGGCTAGAAGTTGCATGATATAGTGCACCAGTAGTGCAAATCCCAAGATCATGTACATCAACACCAATCGATGTCAGGCCTTTTACGAAAGCAGCATGTAAATCAGGAGAAGATTCCCGTATATCTCGTCCAACAGCGAGAGCCGAACAATCGAGAAACGTCGCTAATGCGTGCCCCAATCTTTCCGCAAAGGACGTATCAAGTTCCGAGTGTGCTATGCCCCGAATATCGTAGGCTTTGAAGCAGTGCACCGCCCATGTCATACATCGTGGTGGTCGGGTGATGGTCGTAGTGGTTTCCCTCTAATGAGCCACCCGAGGAACCAGAGAAAGGTCAACGAAACCACTCCTCCACCGATTGCTCCAATTCCTTCACCCAAGTACCAGCCGAATATTGTCAATGAAAGAGTAACAATGCAGATGGTAGATAGGACATGTCGCCAGTCAAGGATTCCTTCTACCTCATCGATGTAGGGTGAACCTGGCATAATTACGCACAGCACTTGTCATCATACGCCTGAATGACAATTTCAACGGCAGCTCCACCCGGCAGAGCGCCAGCCTCGAAGGCAGCTCGTGCTGGAGGAACTTCTACACCATCGATCCAAGATCCGTATATCTCGTTCATGTCAGCAAAGTCGTTGATGTCATCTAGCAGAACTTGAGCGAAGGTTATCTCGTGCTTGGTGACACCTGCAGCAGCCAGCAGAGCATCGATCTTGTCGAGGCTTGCTTGCGTCTGTTCACGAATTCCACCCGCTTCTGGAGCAATCTGTCCAGCCAACCAGATGACCCCATTCGCCTTCACACCGGGGCTGTATGGTCCGAAGATTTTGCCACCTGTATCGATTCGTTCTTTCACCATGATGCATCACATATCTTGGTGGCTCATCAACGCTCCTTCCATTCATTCTCCAGTCAATGAATATCAAAATACATATTTCATGGTCTTTGACCCAAGGTCAATGAGGTCACTATGGGCTACTTTTGTGGTCGGACTAATCCTGCTTTCTGGCTCACCTACGTCAGTAGCTTCTCCCATCGAGGAGTTTTCACAGGATTCTTCTTACGACCCACTTGATGAATTGCTTCAGACAATTGAAAATGCCGCAGCACCAAGGGTCATGGTCATTGGAATCGATGGGGTGAGATCTGACGTAGCTCAGATTTCGGCTTCAAGAGAAGACAGTGGTTTTGCTCGCATGGTATCTGAAGGTGCGTGGACTTACGATTCCAAGGTAGGTCCAATTTCGATTTCCGGACCATCATGGTCGAGTATGCTGACTGGAGTATGGTGCGATCGTCATGGTGTTATGGGTAACAGTTTTGATAACCATAAATTGGATCAACATCTCGATTTAATCGATCGGGTTGAGCGTCATAATTCCTCATTGAAAACCGCGAGCCTCGTATACTGGGCTCCAATTTCTGAATTGATAATCGGACCTGAAATTGCAGATATCCAAGAGCGGTATGGGGAGGATGCTGATGTTCATGATAGAGCAGTAGAAATTCTCAGAGAAGACCTTGATCTTGACCTCCTTTTCGTTGGCTATGATGATCCCGATTATGCAGGCCATGTCCACGGATTCTCTCCAGATGTTTCGGAATATGTTGATGCAGTAAAACTCGCCGATGATCGCTTTGCAGAATTGCTTGATATTCTTGATGAACGAATTTCTCGAGGAGAAGATTGGCTTGTTATCGTTACAAGTGATCATGGAGGGGGCGGGTCGACACTTAGGGGTCATAGTGCATCATCCTCAGAAGTTGATCTAACCACGTTCATGATGGTACGTGGCGGAGATACAGTTGCTGGTGAGATGTATGGTTCGGTTGTGGTGGATGTTGCAGTTACTGCACTGACTCATCTCGAAGTACCTCTTCCAAACGGCGAGAATACTTTGGACGGACGCCCTCTCGCATTCCAGCCGGATTCAGATGCATCCCGAGTCCCAAATTGCTCTGCCCCATTGGTTGAAGTCACGTTCAGTTACATCGTTCCTATAGTTCAGGTTGGGATTATTTTGGTCCTCGCAGTTGCTTCGTTCATCTTCTTCAAACGAAGAAAATCAACATTCATGGATGAAGAGGAATAATTCCACTTAGTTTCCGTTCGCTTGATTCGGGATTGACCCTTCCGAGGGCCGTGAGTAGTCCTAATCCAACATGTTGGGTGATAGATCACCCAGCGCATTTCCAGTTCTTTGCGCCTTTCATCAGGGGTGGTCACGAGGCCGATATCCTTGTTTTATCTTCTCGGCCGGAGGTACAGACAATGTTTCGAGCTCGAGAGGGGCGTCTTCCGCACCGTCCACATTTGTGGGTAGATCGACCAGTAGGCGAGGGCATTGGACGTTTTAGACGCCTAATTCTCGCGAGAAGAAGGCTTCAAGCGGTTCGCTCCTTTCTACGTAAGCACCCTTTGGTAAATCGTGTAGTTGTCAAAGGTGCTTCACTGGAAATACTTGCAGGTAAGAAAGAGAAGCGCATGGAACGGATCTACATTTCCGATACTGAATCAAATCATATTGCTCATCGTATCGCTTTGCGTGGAGCAACGAATATTCTTCTTCCAGAATCATGGCGTGAGAGTGATGCTACACAGATTGTTAATGATCATCGAGTGAAGCGTTATCCAGGAATTCTTCCTGATATCTATATCGATACGGAACAGGGGATTTCGATGAGGAATCAGGCAGTGGGACAATTGCGTGAATCTATTGGAGGAATGACAAGTGAGAAATCCACTGCTCCGATAGTATTCCATCGAAGAATCATTGGCGGAGGGATTCATGATGGAGACGAAGTAATCGATTATCAATATTGGATTAGGAACTTACCAGTCCACTTCATTCACACAAAGGAATCTGCGATTGAAGCAACAGATGGTGTGTGGGATATGCCTATGCAGATTGCTATGTTCGACGGAGTTCTCACAGGTTCCACTACTACGGCAGCAGAAGCAGTCATTCATGGCATGCCCACGTTCCTCATTTCCAAGGCTGAGCGAGGTTTCCTCGATGAGTTGGAAAGCCGCTGTCCTGATTTGCTGTTTCGTTGGCGAAGTACATCGTCAGATGGATTCGATAGAACAACTCACGATTGGATTGAAGCGATGCAAAGAGATTGTCGTACTTCTCAGATTAGGACGGATAGCCTTGCCTTCTTCGAAAGAGAACTCGGTCCCGTTGCTTGATCAAAGGCTGAGTAGAACCTCAAGATGATCGCCTGCCATGCCTTCGTTGATGACAAAATCTGCCTCCACCCAATCTGCATAAGCGGCATCGTCCCCACCAATGGGTGTTGATTCTGGGTCAACATCAACACGATAGAAAATCGAAACTATGTGCTTACGTGGGTCCCGATTTGGAGTTCCTCGAACCGTGTGGAGGCAAGGAGCCTCCCCGATAATTCCTGTTTCTTCTAGAAGCTCCCTCAGAACAGCATCCTTCGGGTCTTCACCTTCGTCTACGAACCCACCAGGAAAGGCCCACGCACCTTTCCAAGGGTCATTGCCCCGTCTAATTAGAAGGACTTCCATTCCGTTCTTACCATTCCGAGTCGCGATAGCATCCACCGCTAGAGAGGGTTTTGGCCAAGTGTCATTGCCACATGTTTCGCAGCGTTCTGTCATTGAATCAACCTCCAAATCGTCGCCGTCGATTTTGATAGGATTCGATAGCAGTATAGAAGTCGGCTTTGGAGAATGATGGCCAGAATACATCGGTGAAATAGAGTTCAGAATATGCTGCTTGCCAGAGTAGGAAATTGGAGATTCTTTCCTCCCCAGAGGTTCGTATGATGAGATCCGGATCAGGTAGCCCTGCGGTGTAAAGTCGGTCTGAGATTGAGGCTTGATCGATTTGTTCTAGGGAAATTTCTCCAGCTGCGTGATCTTCAGCGATGCTACGAACAGCCTTCAGAATCTCTTCGCGTGAACCGTAAGCAAGACAGATTGTGAACACACATCCGTCGTGATCTGCAGTTCCCTTTTCTGCTGCTTCAATTGCTGCCAGAACTCGTGAGGGTAACAGTTCCTTGTGACCTGCGATACGGACTTGTACACGATTTGAGTAAATTCTCTCGTTTTCAAGAAGTTCTCGTAGCCCTTCGACGTAGAGATCGAACAAGACCTCAAGCTCTGCCCCAGTTCGACTGATTACGTTCTCCGTACTTAGTGCATATACAGTGAGATAGGGGATATCAAGGTCGAGGACCCAGTCCATCACCTCCTCCAGTTTTTGCTTGCCATAGCGGTGGCCTGTTGAGGATTCAATACCTTCCTTTTCTGCGAATCTTCGGTTACCATCCATGATGATTGAAACATGCTGGGGGATCTCCCCTCTTTTGACACGGTCTCGAAGGCGGTTTGCCCGAACACGATCGGTTCGAGATACGAAGCTCCAGGCGAATCTTGAGTTCGCTAACCACCGCGCAGGTCCCCGTATGATGCTGAAGGAGAGCAGCAACTTCGCAGTTCTATCGATGATTCTACCGAGCCAGCCCATGTACTCCCCCCTTCATGAGAGACGCGTTTGGGATTTCATTCCTCGCGCTGATACGTGGATTTACTCAAACAGAATGTCTGGATCTCTGTGGAGCCCTGAAAGGACGCCACGACTTGGATTTACAACGATAATTTCTCCAGCATCTGGCCATACCTCAAGGTCGGCTTTTGAGTTCCCGCAATAGGCAAATCCACCTTCACCGTAGCGTTCAACCAATGCCTTTGCCTTGTGTTTACCTCCGAGATTGATAGCCCCCTCAGACCCCATTACATCGTCGAATAGTCCGACATATTCGGCGATTGGATGTGCTTGCACGATATGCGACGCTGTAGCGAGAATGATTTCCCGTCCAGTCGCTTTCTGTTCCTTTAGCCAGTTTACGAATGCCTCGTGGTAGACGAGTGTTTTAGGGTCGATGGAAATGAAATTAGCAACCCGTTTCTTCCAGTAAGGTCGCCCCTTGGTGACCTCAAAGAGTGGAATCAGTAGGATGTACCATGGACGTCTGAGTATAATTCGCCTAGCACTAATCTTCGTCATATCCGATAGGATAACCGTCCCATCTAGGTCGACAGCCAGAGGCAATGGGTCCTGCGTCATTGTATCGGCGTGAAGGAGGTGTTGAACAATCCTTCCGCTCTACAGAGATTCAGACCGGTCGTCTCAAGGATTGAGACGTTCTCCTCGGGCTATGGAGTTCCCGGATGTCGCTGGTGAACCTTGGTTCCCGCGAGGGGCAGTATCAACTAATCCAGTCCCTGCTGAGCATGCACCCGTTGGATTCTCCTCGTTTGAAGTCCCTCTTCCTTGGACAACTACCGTGATGCTTTGGCCGAATGGAGGACTTCCTAATCTAGAAGAGTTGCAAATCTGGTCTGAATCAGAAAATCTCTGGGGTGACGCGACATGTTTGCGGTCTGCAACGTCACTTGATTGGACCTCAGGTTCGCTTGGTCCTATAGGGAAGATGGATTGTGGTCGTGATGGAATTTGGCGGATTGAGATTTTCCCCTTCGATTATGATGGTCATGGGCGTAGGTTGTCTGAACATATTGGCAGTAATCCATATGTCGCGCAAGGGGGCCTCCAATGGAGAGGTCGAGACGTCCTCCTCTTTTGGCGGGATTTGGGCGCGTGGCCTTCCGCGGCAGATGTACTTGAATCACTTATTGAATCCGAGGAATTGGATGATGCGAGAATCCTGATTGAAGAATGTGGACGTGCCCTTGGACGCTTTCATTTATCCACTGTAGAAGTGGCAGATCCTACGAAAGTTGCGAAGCGATGGAATGAGCGATTAAAGGTCCTTGAGGAACGAACGAAGTCATCCACACTATGGCGTGCTCCTCATGGCCGTCGTACTGTTGGAACTCTAACGCATCGTAATTTCAGCCTGCGAAACATCGTAGTACTCAACGATATACATTCTAAACCGAATCTAGAAGACGTGCATATTCTGTTTCCAGGGGATGGCGTATATGGGGCATTGATACCGCTTGAGCATCGTGCGCCAGCGTTACAGGATTTGGCTGCAGGATACCGTTCGATTGAACGGATTGAAGGCGGAACATCTGGAATGCGTATCGAACTTAGACGTTGTTTCCTTGACGGTTGGAGGTCCACAGCTCCACCTAGGTGGGTATCGGATGACGCCTTGGATTCACACAAGGGTGGAGTCCCAATTTGGGAGTATGAACAGGTCCTCAAAGAGGTGCTTTATGCGCATGCATTTGACGATGAAATAGATTCACGAACTCATTGGTTCCTAAATCACGTCGATAGGATTCAGGCGGGTATGTTTCGTGCCCGCACTATTGCTGCAGGTGCCTTGACCTGCACTGCCTTACTTGGATTCGGAATTTATGCAGGGGTGACGGAGTTACTCGAGTGGAGCGATGCAATCCCACTGATGTTGTGTGGTCTCGCAGTTCCACCGTTACGTCAATTATACCGTAATCTCGCTCCGCCGCCTTACTGATTATTCTGAGTTATTGACAGTGTTGATTGTATAATCTAGGACTAGGATTTCAACAGTGTAGGAGACCTCTTCTCCTTCGTCATTGTGATTGCATCCAAAGCCTCCACCTTCCTGAACATCCACATTGAGATTGAGCATGTAGGCGCCAAGTCCTGCCTCGCCTACATCAAGTTGAGAGACGATTTCGCTCTCTGAGAGTCCCGATACCGTTCCGTTGAGCAGGGAGGAGTTGTACCATTCTACGAGAATTTCGTGGGATGATTCCCCTTGTCCTTGATTCTGGCCGCTGGCAGTCCCTGTCTCATTATCGTGAGTTATAGTACCAGTAATAGTATCAGGATCTGAAGCGCTGGCACCTGGTACAGCACAACCGGGACCTCCACTTGTTTCGTCTTCACTGTAGGTGAGAGTTACAAGAACAGCAACGACATTCCGATTTTCCCCACTCCATGAGATTGCATCTGTGTGTAAATCGATTTCAAGAGCCTCACCATCGTTGATGTATTCGGTACCTTCCCCAAGCTGCTCTAAGGTTAGATTAGATTCAACAGTATAATCCGCGATGCCACCCATTGAGTCTGAGGAATCTGGTCCACTGACGAAATAGACCGTCTCTGCCGCAGCAAAGGGCACGAGAATTACCATTGCGACGACACCCCAGGTCCGCCCATCAGGTAACGAGTAACGGCCAAGAGGCGAGATATCCGGGCTTCTGATTTGATTCATTACGAAGTGAGCGATTAACGCGGACCCCATACCTGGCAACGAAGGGAAGATTCCATCTCCTCCTCCGAGTCCCAAAATAGACCATAAGATCACGCTACTGAAGGCACATCCCATCATCACAAGAGAATGGAAAGTGTCGGGTTTGTAGCCCATCCAGCGGATAATTAGCAGTGGGACGAAAATTCCACCGAGCCCGTATACAGCTAGTACGACGAGAGCAAATACGGAGTCGCCACCTGGGATATACAAGCCTGCAATCGAGATTAGTGTGGCGAATGCTGCTACAACTATTGTCACGAGTTTAGTTGT
>CESM01021182.1_pt1 | contig 19997 bp, 21 predicted proteins | sample 361421 | NCBI WGS metagenome assembly CESM01 (sample SAMEA2622219, study PRJEB7988) | marine metagenome | isolation source: saline water (ENVO:00002010), including | reverse complement strand
CAGATTCTGTTGAAAATTGGGACTTTACTACATTTCTACCCGAGGACGAATCTTATAGCGATACATCATATACATCAGATCCATTATTTATAATATCAAGACCAATAGAGAATGGAAAGGTAGAGATACCTATTCAAACTTTTCTTCAAATTTATAAAAATGATTTAATTGATAATCATGGATTGATCCTCTATAGTGCCCCAGCAAACAGTCCATTTGACAAGATAAGACTTAACACAGGTTCAGTGGAGGTGTTGTATGTTAAGCCGTAACTTCCTGCTATCATTATTGCTGTTCTTCAGTATGCTTTTTTCTCAATCAACAATGAGCGGTTATGGCTATGGAATGTTTTCTCAGAACGATGACGCAGCCACAATAGGCTTAGGGTCTGTAGGATTGTTGCCTAGTTTTAAGAATGATGTTGCATTATCAAATCCTTCAACGTGGCATAACCTGCCATTTACATATATAAGTACTTCTTTTGAGGGGCAATTTAATGACTTTAACTCTAGTTCTAGCAAGAATTCTGGACTGGCATCTGCAAAATTAATTATTCCTTCAAAGAGAAAAGTCTCATTCGGTTTAACGTTTAAACCTTTATTTTCTAGAGAAATAACTATTACAGATAGCACATTTAATGAATTTATATTTGTTGAATCTGACACCTTAAAATATTCCCGATCTAATAAAACGGGCGGAGGCTCTTCAATGGCACAGTTTGCTGTTGGTTATAAAGTGAATGAAACGGATGACATAGGGGTAGGGATAGATGTTATATTTGGATCTTCTAGGTCATCACAAAATCTTATTATTGATTCCGATGATCATTTATTACAATCAAGAGATTATTTTTCAGGTTCATTAATTGAGCTTTACTATACAACAAGAAGATTTGTATTTAAAGACAAACCTTTAGTGCTGTCTTTAAATTATAATTTTTCTCTTAATAACGTTGATGTAGAAAATGAATCTTATCAGGCATTCTTAGATTTAAATTCCAACAATTATCATGATTCTAACGATTATCCAAATGTCTCCGCAGCGCTATTGCCGCTTAATACAGTATTTAAGAATGAGATGTCAATAAAAGACTTTAAAGCAGGTGTTGATTATGAGTTTGCTGACAGATATCATGCACAACTAGAAATACAGCTATGGAATGATAGCGGAAAGAATGCTTTATCAAGCTCGCTTTATCCTGGATATATTAAGGGAAAAAATAAAATTAATATTGGATTTTTTAAATCTGCAAAACCTTACTCTAAAGAGAGGTTTAATGTCAGAGCAGGATTATCTTTCAGTGATTATGATATCAAAAATCTTGATAATGTTAAAGAGATAGGTTTAGGTTTGGGTTTAGGCATTGAATTTGGATTAACAAGTAATCAAATTGATATTGGTTACAATTTACTTAATAGAGATAATATCTATAATGTAGGCAGTGAAACTATACAGTCTTTTAATATAGGAATAAGTATTGGAGATGTGTGGTTTGTGAAAAGAAGACAAACATAATAATTTTGGATGGTAAAATGAAAAAATACTTATGGATCATAATTGGTTTGAATATTCTCCTATCAACATCATTGGATGCACAATGCAAAAGAGGTGAAGAATTGCGCATTACAAATGACGTTGAAATTAAAGTTGTAGATTGCAGAGAAGCAATGAGGTTAATGTATAATGATGGATGGTATCCATATCCTATTGAATATGAGAGAGAGGATAGGTGTCCACAATTATCGAGTAGCGCTGCTGAATATTATAGGAGTAGCAATTGGGAGTTAAGTGCAAATTCCTATTCAGAAATGATGAAGTTAAGGTGCGACGAATGGGACCCTGATTGGGTCGATCCAAATGATGTTTATTTGTATTGGGCAATTGCACTCGAATATCTAGGAAAGTTTGATGAGTCGGAGAAGGTTTTAGTTGAGGGATTGGAAGAATTACCTGAAAATACAGATTTAATGAAAAGATTAGCATATTCTTTTAAGAAGCAAGGAAAGATCGAAGAAATGATTATTGAATATGAAAGGTTATTGGATTCCGGAATTAAAGATACAGATACATTGCGAGATTTAGCATCTGCTTATGGAGAACAAGGAAGAACTGATGAGCAAATATCAGTCTTGAAGAAGATTTTATCTTTTGACCCAAATAATTCCGCTATTCAGTCTGAGTTAGCTCGAGTATATGAGAATTCTGGCGAAGATCCTCTTGAAATATTTAAAGCAAGGTTTCAGGATAATCCAGAAAATGCATCTTATGCTATAGAATATGCACAAAAGTTAATTGATAATGGAGACGTCGATGATGCCATAGAGGCGCTTGAGAGTACTTTAGATTATAATGAAGCAAACAATATGGTTTATTTGACATTGGGTAATGCTTACAATGAAAATTCAGATTTCGATGAAGCCGTTGAAGTTCTAGAGGATCTATTTGATTTAGATCGTAATAATTATAGAGTCGCAATGCTTATATCTGACAACAGTATGGAGTTGGATAAATTTGACGATGCATATGAATGGGCATCAAAAGCATTAAAAATATCAAATAACAACGCTGAAACTCTAGCTCATATGGGTAACCTATATTATAAGGCGATGCAAATGTGTAGAGGTGATAATTTTTCAAGATCTGATAAAGCAATTGCATTGCTAGCATATAATTATTTTGTTAAAGCTGAGAAAAAAGGTAATTCAAAATATTTTAAGCAAAAAAGATGGCTTGAAGATAATGATGTTCTCTTTGGAAGAGCAGATTGGTTTATGCTTGATAAAGATATCCAAGCTACAGGAAGAGTGTCTCCAGCTGGAAGATGCTATGATTGGGTGAGCGAATCTCTTAAAAAGCAAAGTGATTGGTAAATCTATGTCTCAACTGAAAAAAGAAGATAATGAAATTTTTGAAATCATTAATTCTGAATTCAATCGTCAGACAGATTTTCTTGAACTAATTGCTTCCGAAAATTTCACAAGTAAAGCTATTTTAGAGGCAGCAGGTTCTGTTTTAACCAATAAATATGCAGAAGGTTATCCCGGAAAAAGATATTATGGTGGATGTATTCATGTCGATGAAGCAGAAAACCTAGCTATTGATCGGGCTAAAGAGCTATTTAAGGCCGAATATGCTAATGTGCAGCCACATTCAGGATCTTCTGCTAATATGGGTGTATTTTTAGCAATGCTTAAGCCTGGCGACTGCATTATGGGTCTTGATCTAAGTCATGGAGGACACTTAACTCATGGATCTAAGGTCAGTTTTTCTGGAAAGCTATATACAGCCGTAACATTTCATGTTAAAAAAGAAGACGGCTTAATTGATTTTGATGATTTACTAAAAAAAGCAAGAGAGCACAAGCCTAAAATTATTATTTGCGGAGCTAGTGCTTATCCTAGAACGGTAGAATTTGAAAGATTTAGAGAAATTGCAGATGAAGTTGGAGCATTTCTTCACGGAGATATTTGTCATAACTCGGGCTTAATTGCAGCTGAAATGCATCCCTCTCCATTTCCATACTGTCATGTAGTATCGACTAGCACACATAAAACTTTAAGAGGTCCGAGGGGTGGTATCATATTAATGGGAACAGATTTTGAGAATCCATATGGTATTGTAGCTCCAAAGTCAGGAAGAACAAAAATGATGTCTGAGATTCTAGACGGTGCAGTAATGCCAGGAATACAAGGAGGACCGTTAATGCACATTATCGCTGCAAAAGCAGTTGCTTTTAAAGAAGCGCTCTCTCCTGAATTCAAGATATATATAAAACAAGTTCTTGATAATGCTCAGTGCTTTGCAGAAGAGTTCAAAAATAAGGGATACAATCTTATATCTGATGGCACAGATACACATTTAGTGTTGTTAGATCTTCAGAATAAATTGATATCTGGAAAGCAGGCGGAGCATGCATTAGACGAAGCAGGTATTACGGTTAACAAAAATATGGTTCCTTTTGACCCTAAGAGCCCATTTGTTACTAGCGGTATAAGAGTGGGGTCACCAGCATTAACTACTCGAGGTATGGGAACTAATGAAGTCAAGAAAGTAGTTGAGCTAATTGATAGGGTCATAATGAATAGTGAAAATACATCCATTATTAACGCTGTTAAATCAGAAGTAAAAGATTTGTGTAAATCATTTCCAATTTATGACTAATTCAAAAGCAAAATACTTATACCTATTTCTTATTTTTGGTTTATTCGTTAATTCATGTTCATCTAACAAAGATTTAATGTTTGGTGCTAGCATAGCTGAATATGCTATACCAATTTCATTTAAATCGCATGAGAAAAAGATTAAGAAAGATGGATTCAACTCAGAAGTATATTTAAATGCCTCGAAAAACTTAACTCAGTATTCTTATGGTATTCTTATGGAGAAGGCAGATAGGTTGATGTATGCAGATTATTATACAGCAAGAGAGTATTATAGCGAGTCATTAGATTTATTTTTGACATCAAGAGATTATATGATCTATGCGTTATCTTTAAGGCACAAAGATTTTGAGTCAAAGATGAAAACAAGAGCTAAAGTAGAGTTTGTTGTAGAAGATATACCTTATCTATATTGGCTTAGCGGTTCAATGGCAGGATCAATCCAAGCTAGTCAAGGCAATCCAGAGTATTTAGTTGATTTAAGTAATATTAGATGGTTGCTTGAGAATGCTATTACGCTTGATCCTGATTGGGAGAAAGGTTCATTGTATGCTGCAATGATGAGTGTATATCTCAATGATTTAAGTGGAAATAAAGATTCTGAGAGAAAGGCGCTAGAATATTTTGAACTAGCTGACCGTGCAGCAAAAGGGTATAATATCGGTATTTATGTTACATTAGCAGAAAGTTTTGCTGTTTCTAAGCAAGACAAAGAATATTTCTTAGAGCTGGTTAATAAGGCTTTAACAATTGATATTAATAAAGACAAAGATTTAAAACAGGCTAACACGCTGTCCAAATTAAGAGCAAAATGGCTGTTAACTAGAGTTGATGATCTTTTTTATATGTAAATTAGAGTGATGAATTTTATAAAAAATACTATCGTAATAATATTGCTTTCAGGATTTTTATTATCTAAACCAATTATTATAAAGCTAGCAACACTTGCACCCGAAGGAACAGAGTACTATAATTTGCTTTTAGAGATGGGACAAAGATGGCAAGAAGAGACTAATGGAGAGGTAATTCTTAGAATCTATCCAAACGGTGTTGTTGGTCGTGAAAGTGATACTATTAGAAAAATGCGCATTGGACAAATTCAAGCATCAGCAATGTCGTCTATAGGTTTGTCTGATTTAACAGATCAAATCCAGGCCTTTACAATCCCAATGGGTTTTAAAGATTATGAGGATGTAGAGAAGGTTAAAGATGCAATGTTTGATGATATAAGTGACGGTCTTTCTGATAGTGGGTTCAAATTATTATTTTTAGTTGATATAGGTTGGGTATATTGGTTTTCTGCAGATGAAGTTTCTGTCCCAGAAGATTTAAGGAATGCGAAAATCTATACGACAGCTGGCGATTATGTTACCGTGGAGCTTTTTAAAGAATTTGGTTTTAATGCAATTCCGGTATCAGAAACAGATATTCTTACTAGTTTACAGACTGGTATGATTAATACAGTTCAAACAGTGCCGATATTGTCGTTAAGCTCTGGATGGTTTGCATTAATGCCAAATATGCTCGATTTAAAATGGGCTGTTTTTATTGGAGCTGTTATTGTTGATGACAGGGTATGGTCAAAAATAAAACCCAAACATCAAAAAGTAATGATGGAAATAGCACACGAGATTGGTGAAAAGTATAAAGAAAGTGGAAGAAAAACTGAAGCTCAAGCAATCGAAACGATGAAAGACTATGGCATGAAGATTACAACCCCAACCACTGAAGAGTTAAAAGTTTGGGAAGATTTTAAGGAAGAAATTATGCCAGATGTTATCAACACTTATGTTCCTCAAGAAATTTATGAGAAAGTGACTTCTGCGCTTGATGAATAATATCCTCAATAAAATTGAGAATTTTGTCTGTTATTTCTGTTTTGCAATAATTGTTTCTTTTCCAGTCTTTCAAATACTATCACGATCAATTGATTTCTTTTCTATTCCTGCATCTCAAGAGATTGTACAGCATATGACTTTATGGATTGCATTTATCGGCGCAGTGATAGCAACAAGATCCAATAGACTTCTTGCGGTTGTGAGAGAGCCAGTATTCAAGCAATCTTCAGAATTCAATATAGGTCATTTCTTGGTTCATGCAGTATCATCTGGAGTGGTGTTTGTTCTTGGCGTTTCTTATATAAAAATGATACAGATTGGAATCGAATATCCAGCATTTGTTGCTCCATTTATACCAGTTTGGTTTGCTCAAAGCATTATTCCTGTTGGATTGTTTCTTATTTGGTATCATATGATAATGACGAGTAGCGATAGACTAAATTATCGATTATCTTTAGTGTTTTATTCGCTATTATTTGTAACGATACTTCAATATTGGCAATTTCCTTTTTCTAACGATATAATATTAATTATTAAGGTTTTAGGAACCCTTGCATTAGTAGCATTTGGTTTACCTATTTTTATCGTATTAGCAGCTCTCTCAATACTTTTTTTTCTATCAGAACCTACTGAATGGGCTACAAACTTCGATCTAATTTCTACGATTAGCGATAGTGCTTATCGCATTGTTGTATCTCCAACGCTAGCAGCTATTCCAATATTTACCTTAGCGGGCTATATTCTTGCTGAAAGCAATATTTCAAAAAGGTTGTTAGATTTCTTTAAGCAATCTCTTGGCTGGCTCCCAGGATCTACAGTATTGATTGTTGTATTATTGTGCGCATTTTTTACTGCATTAACTGGAGGTTCGGGTGTTACTATCTTGGCTCTTGGAGCTATATTATATCCAATTTTAGTTGAAGATGGATATTCTGAAGTTTTTTCTCTTGGACTTATTACGGCATCCGGATCTTTGGGGCTTCTTTTTCCTCCAAGTTTGCCTGCAATTATATACTCAGTCACTGCTGGCATTAATCCAATTGATTTGTTTAAACAGGGGTTTCTCCCAGGATTATTTTTATTATTAGTTGTTGTTTGTTATGGCCTTTATCACAAGCCAGCAAAACAAGAAGGTATAAAATTCAATTTTAAAAAATCAATTAAAGCACTATCTGTTGCAAAGTGGGAAATTGCAATTCCTATATTAATCGTTTTTGGACTGTTTAGCGGTTTTGCGACATTAGTAGAATGTGCAGCGCTTTTAGTTGTTTATGTTTTATTTATTGAGCTTTATATATATAGAGATATTAGAAAAGAAGATGTGCCTAGAATTATAATAGACTGTGCAACATTAGTTGGAGGAGTCTTAATTATTCTTGGTTTTGCTATGGGATTTACAGGCTATCTTGTAGATGCCCAAGTCCCTTTGAAAATTTTACAATTTGTAAAATCATCGATTGACTCTCCTATAGTTTTCTTGCTGGCCTTAAATATACTACTGCTCATTGCTGGATGTATTATGGATATTTTTTCAGCTATCATTGTCATTGTTCCTTTAGTTGCTCCTTTAGCGATTTATTTTGGAATTGACCCAATACATCTCGGTGTAATCTTTATTGCTAATCTTGAGTTAGGCTATATTACCCCTCCAGTAGGTATGAATTTGTTCTTAGCTTCATATCGATTTGATAAAGATATGCCCACAATTTATGCCGCTACAATGCCTTACTTTTTCATCAGATTATTAGGAGTTTTAATTATAACATATATTCCTTTGTTCTTTTACTGATTTTTATTTATCTTTGTCTATTATGAATTATAAAAATCTAATCGCAACAATTATTTTACTATCACAACTTGTTATGGCTCAAGGCCAAGCAGGGTCATTATTTTTAAGTATTAATCCAGGAGCAAGAGCTAATGGTATGGGAGAAGCGCAAATTGGAATTGCAAATGATGCTTATGCAACATATTACAATCCAGCTGGACTATCTAACCTTAGCAATACACAAGCTTCCTTTATGCACACTAGTTATCTGCCAAATTTAGTAGACGATATGTCATATGACTTTATTACATTTGCTACACCATTTAAAGAAGATGGTGCAATTGGTGGACATTTTACTTATTTGAATCTAGGAGATCAAATTAGCACAGATGCAAACGGCAATGACTTGGGTTCATTCTCTAGTTATATGTATGCATTAAATCTGTCTTATGCAAAAAGCATTGATGAGCATTCGTCTTGGGGTGTAAACGGTAAGTACTTTTATCAAGAGCTTGCTGTTATAAATAGCCTTGATGCTTCAAGTAGTAGTTTTGCCTTAGATGTTGGATATTTTAAGCATAACGCAATGAATAATCCTAATCTTACAATGGGTGCAGTATTAGCAAACATTGGTCCAGGTGTTAGCTTCGGAGACGGAGAAGAAGATCCTTTACCTACTAAGCTTGGTTTTGGTATAGGTTTATTGGCGCTTGAAGGTAGAGCAAACATAGGTTTTGACCTTAATTATGAGATAAATGATCAGGCAATGGTAACCAATCTTGGAGTAGAATATCTATTAGTGGACAACTTTGCTTTAAGAGCAGGAATGGTTAATGACCCATCCGGCGATCTAAGCTATACAACTCTTGGTTTAGGCGCTAATTTAGATGGATTTGGATTTGATGTCAGTTATGTCATGGGTGGCGAACTTGATCCGCATTCAAATATGGTTAGATTCTCTTTAAGTGGTTCTTTCTAAATCTGAACTGAGATATCAAATAGGGTATAATATGAAATTCATATTTTTCTCAATACTTTTTTTTATAGCAGGTTGCGGCTGGGCAAATCCTTTCGATGATAATATTCCTTATAAAACAAGATTTGAAGATGGATTAACATTCTTTGAAGATGAAAAATATGCAAAATCCGCACAGCAATTTAACATTATTGTTGAAAGGGCGTCTCATACTGATTTAGGAGATGATGCACTATTCTTTCTAGCTGAATCTTATTTTCTAGACGAAGAATACCCATTAGCCTTAATTGAGTATGAAAAATTAGTATCAAGAATGGGATTTAGTCCTTATATCGAAAAAACTAGGTGGAGAATATGTGAGACTTTGATGGCATTATCTCCAAATTATTACCATGATCAAGATTCTAGTAAAAAAGCAATAGTTGAGATACAGCAATTTTTAGATGATTATCCTAGATCTGATTATTCTATGGGTGCTGACAATCTCATTAAAGAGCTTAGATTAAGGTTGGCTCAGAAGAGCATGGAAACAGGCGAGTTGTATTTTAAGTTAAAAGCTTATGACTCTGCAATCGTTGCTTATAATATTGTCATCAACGATTATTATGATACAAAATATTATCGAGATGCAAACTTAGAGGTGATACGTTGTTTAGTTTTATTGGGAAAAAGCAATGAAGCAGAAGATTTTTTAGACAAACTAAATAAGAACAATAAATCCTTCGTTGACGACAGTTTTAAGAAAGCTGCTTCAGATATGCTCAACAACAAGTCATAAGGCCAATATTGCTATGAAAACATGCATATTTGGCGGTACTTTTGATCCTCCACATATTGGACATCTTCTTATTGCTCAAACTATTATTGAATCTGAAAATTTTGAAAGATTAATCTTTGTTCCAGCAAATATTTCACCGGCAAAGCAAGGAAGGAGTATCTCTTCATCAAACAAACGATTAGAAATGCTTAATCTTGCACTCACAGGCAACGAAAACTTTGAGATATCTGATTTTGAAATCAATAAAGGTGATATTAGCTATACTGTCGATACTATCATTGAATTTGCCAAGAATTTAGGTACAGAGAAAAAAGATTTATATTTTCTAATGGGAAGCGATACATTAAGAGAATTTCATAAATGGAAAGATCCTAAGAAAATCATGAATTTATGTAATATTATCGTTGCAATTAGGCCAGGATTTACTCCTAGCGATATTCCTCAGTGGGTATTGGACGAAGTGCACTTTGCTAATATCCCTCAATTTGAGATTTCTTCAACGAACATAAGAGAGCGATGGGGAGATGGAAAAACAATTAGATATATGGTGCCAAAAGAGGTTTGGGAATACATTAATAAAAATGGAATGTATTAATGCTATCTAGTCTATTTTTCTTATTGATTGGCTCTATCGGGCTTTTTTATGGCTCAGAATGGCTAATTGATGGCGCAAAAGATATTGCAAAGAAACTAAAGATTTCTGATTTGGTTATTGGTTTAACCATCGTATCTATAGGAACATCATTTCCAGAACTTGTAGTTGGCATTATTTCATCTTTAGACGGGCATGCTGATTTTGTAATTGGAAATGTTCTTGGATCAAACGTTGCAAATATTGGATTAGCATTAGGTTTGCCTGCACTTTTTTACAAGATGAGCTTTGAATATAAGAATGTGATATCTGCATTTCTCTATAATATGTTAGCTTGTGGGGTTCTCTTCTATATTATAGCTGACAATCAAATCACATCTACTGACTCTCAGATACTTCTGTTCTTATTTGTTATCTATATTATTGCAAGTTTTTTAAGACCTAATATTACCTCTTGTGGAAATGAGCTTGAAAATGATGGAGACATTTCTCTGCTAAAATCATTTGCTAGACTATTTTCAGGGTCAATAATGTTGTATGCTGGTTCGGAGCTTTTCATTTCAAATGGAGCTGCACCTTTAGTGCGTGAATTTGGATTCTCTGAAAAAGCAATTGGTATGACAGTCGTAGCTATGGGAACATCTTTACCGGAGCTATTTGTTACTATAATGGCACTTTCTAAGAAGGAGGTAGGTATATCTCTGGGAAATATTATTGGATCGAATATTTTTAATATATTGTTTGTTTTAGGCGTAATAGGATTAATAAGCCCCTTAACGGTAAGTAACGTATCTTTTGAGTTATTATTCGGTGTTGGTTTATTGTTTCTCTTAGCATTCTTAAGCTTTTTCTATAAAGGTCTTAATAAGGTATCCGGTTTTTTATTGGTATCAATATATATCTTATTTCTTTATCTTCAGTTCTATGGTTGAGTTTAAAAATATTACGTACAATTACTCTTCAAAATCTGGAATTTATAATGTTGATTTAAATATTGAAGACAATGAGTTTTGTTTTCTCGTTGGTCCTACAGGTTCAGGAAAGAGCACTTTGCTGAAACTGTTATATTTTGATATTTTTCCAGACAAAGGACACGTCAATGTTCTTGATTATTCTTCATCAAAGATAAAGAAGAACAATATTCACAAGGCAAGAAAGAAAATTGGTGTCATCTTTCAGGATTATAAACTATTAAAGCAAAGAACAGTTTATGAAAATATAGCATTGCCTCTCCATATTAATGGAGTAGGGAGAAAAAAAATACTAGATCTTGTGAATGAAGCTTTGGAATTAACTGAGCTGTCACGCTATTCGAAAAAATTTCCTCATGAACTTTCTGGCGGAGAACAGCAAAGGGTGTGCATTGCACGTGCAATTGTAAAAAATCCAGAGATAATACTAGCAGACGAGCCTACTGGCAATCTTGATCCGACAACAGGACATAGAATTCTAAAAATACTAGAGCAGATTAATAAGGAAGGTACATGTGTAATCATGGCTACACACAACTACAAATTAATAGCAGAAAAGTCTTATAGAGTGATAGAGCTAGATCAGGGAAGGGTGGTTAGTCAATGATTGATAAGACAGCTTTTCTTTTTGCCGAAGGATTAAAAAGTTTTTCGAGAAATAAATTAACAAATTTTTTATGCATTCTTACTATTTTGATCAACTTTACTATTTTAGGCACTTTTTTTATTGCAGGATCTAATACGGACAGTCTCATTAACTTCTTCCGTTCAAAATATACTTTTGAGATTTTTTTAGAAGATAAAGCAAGTTTGGAACAGTCATCTGCGATGAAAAAAGAGCTAGAATCACACCCTGTAATATCTTCTGTAACGCTAATTGATAAAGAGAAGTCGGCTGAGATATTTCTAGAAGAATTTGGAGAAGATGTTATTGGTATGTTAGGATATAACCCTCTTCCAATATCTCTAAAAATTTCCTTAGAAAAAAGCAAGTTTGATTTAAATGTAACGCAAGACTTAATTAATGTTTTAGAAGAATATGATTTTGTAGATAGTATAGAGTATAGAGGAGCTTACATTGATGACATTGAAGGTAAAATCAATCTCTTTATCTTCTTTTTTTTAGTACTAGTAATTGGAGTGATATTTATATCTATTCAGATGATATCAAATACAGTTAAGCTTTCTATGTCAAATCGGAGTGATTTTATTGAAATACTGCAATACAATGGAGCTTCTAATATTTTTATTAAAATACCATTTCTTATTGAATCCATTCTCCAATCCGTTATTGGAGCATTTATTGCATTTTTATTAGTGAATTATGGTTTCATTGTAATAAATTCCTATTTCAATTTGGATATACAGATTGATAATTTTTTATGGGCTTGGATGATTGGATTGTCTTTAGTGATAGGTTTGTATGCATCTAATAGAGCAATGAAAAGGATACTGCTATGAGCAAGAAAGTAAAAAACGGATCAGAAAATAGTTCTTCTGAAAAAGTAAAACCGTCTTCAAAGAAGCGAGTTACAAAAAAAGATTTAGAGAATCTTATTCAATCTCTCGAAGATAAGCAATTAAGATTGAAAGCAGAATTTGATAATTTTAGAAAGAGAAAAGAGGCGGAGATATCTGCGCTCCTTAAGTACGAGGGAAAGCACTTTATTATCGATTTTTTATCTATTCTAGACAACATCAATAGAGGTATTGATTCTTATAAGGATGAAAATATTGAAAAAGCATTATTGCTTATCAAAGAAGATTTTTTAAAGAAGATGAACAGCAAAGAAATTAAAGAGTTTGGAAAAGTCGGAGAAATTTTTGATCCAGAGCTACATGAGGCATTAACTACTGCAAATTCAAAAGAAAACAAAGATGATGAAATTGTAGAGGTTTATGAAGTAGGGTTTAAGTACAAAGACTTGATTATCAGGCATGCAAAGGTTGTGGTAAATAAAAAATGAAAGATTTTTATGACATATTAGGCGTAGCAAAAGGTTCTACAGACAACGATATAAAGCGCGCATATCGCAAAATTGCTATGAAGTATCATCCAGACAGAAATCCTGATAACAAGGATGCAGAGAAAAAATTTAAAGAAGCCGCTGAAGCATACTCCGTATTAAGCGATGCATCAAAACGACAACAATATGACCAATTTGGTCATTCCGCATTTAATGGCATGGGCGGAGGAGGTCAATCAGGATTTAACTCAATGAATATGGACGACATTTTCAATCAATTTGGCGATATTTTTGGAGGAAATAATCCATTCGAGTCATTCTTTTCAGGGGGAAGATCTTCATCTCAACCGAGAAGTGGTGGTGATGTTAAAGTAAAGATTAAGGTTTCATATGCTGAAATTGTAAATGGCGGAGAAAAAAAGATTAAAATAAGAAGACTGAGATTGGCAGACGGCGCAACTTTCTCAAATTGTGCAATGTGCAATGGTGCAGGTCAGGTAACAAGAGTAACAAATTCATTTTTAGGTCAAATGAGATCCACATCGATTTGTCCTCAATGTAAAGGATATGGAAAGACAATTGAAAAAATTCCATCAGGCGCAGATAAGAATGGAATGATTAAAAAAGAAGAAACAATAAAAATAAAAATTCCAACTGGCGTAGAAAATGGAAATTATATGACGTTAGATTCGCAAGGTCATGAAGATATAAATCGCAACGCTGGAGATTTATATGTCTTCTTTGAAGAAGAAGAGCACGAGCATTTTTCAAGATACGGAAATGACGTCTTATTGCAAGTTAAGATTGGCTATTCTCAAGCTGTATTTGGCGATAAAATTGATATTCCAACGATTAATGGACATGCAAGCCTAAAGATCCCTTCAGGTTTGCAGCCTGGTCAAATTTTAAGAATTAAAGGAAAGGGATTCCCCGGGCTTGGGAAAACAGGTAGGGGAGATCAGCTCGTAAAAATTCAAGTAGAAGTTCCTAAAAAACTATCGAGAGAAGGAAAGAGAATTATTAAAGAATATTATGAAATAGAAAAAGACAAAGATATTAAATTTGAAAAATTTGAGGATTAATATCTTGCTATGTTCTTGATTTATTGTAAATTCTGTGGAGTCAAAAATGAATAAAGTCAAACAAAAATTTTTTAATGATTACTTAGAAATAACCACTTTCTTTGTATTCTTGCTTACCTTACTTGTTATCTATGTTCCTAGCGTTATATGGCAGGAAGAAGATATGTATAGAGATGAAAGTAGATCTCGCATTCAAGCACTTTATAATATTGAAAACTTTCATAATATTTTAGTAGGAAAGCATGAGCAAGATGGGTTAAAAGCTGTAACGCTCGTAAATGCTGTTAGAGATTCAGTTATGGCTGACTCTACATTCCTAGGCGATCAGTCAGTAAAATTGAATGGAGAAGAATTTCTTGTTAATGTACCTCGAGGATTTGATGTAGAGTATGATACAACTTTTGGGCAGAGAAGAGTTGAGAGAGAAACAATTGTTGATACAACAGTAACCGTATTAATGTTATCAGAAGATACTGGAATGGAAGACACATTGTATGTTCAAAAGAGAAATCTTGATGATCTGAAGGAAGACCCATTATTTTTAAGCGTTGTTAGCGAGGCAACTTTTGAGCGTATAGAAACTGTTTCATATTTTGATAGAAGGTTCCGAAAAGAAACCGATCCTTATGATTTTATATTTCTTCCAGATGCATCTCAACTTGTATGCCCATTAACAGGCGAGCCATATATTATTGAAATCAATGAAGAAGCAAATTCTGTTAGAGTGTCAAGTCCTATTCGATCTTACAGGGACAATAGATATGGTTTCTTTTCTCTAAAAACTAGAAGTCATGGCTATATTATCGACGGCACCAGAAGTTGGGATAATTAATTGATTGCTATACTTTATAGTACATAGCGATACTCTTTCTGTATTTAAAAAAAGCTCAGATACAAATTCAGCACATTTAGAGCTCAAAGTAAAATTTCATCACAATCTTATATCTATAGATAATAATCCAAAGCTCTTGAGCAGCGTTATTGCGCAAGCACTTGATGAATTAGGGGAGAAAATAGATTTAGAAAATAAGAAGGCAGCCATAGCTATAGATGACTCAATTCTGTCGCACTCACTAAGCAATATATCAAAGAAAAAGCAATCAAATTTATCTAAACAGATCAAAGAAGAATTACAGAGTAAATGGAAAGAATTATTTAAAAATTATTTTTCAATTTCTGAAAGTAAAAAATCTTCTAGAAATATATTTCATACAGTAGAAATGAACCACTACCTAAGAGAAAAGATTAAGTTAAATTTTAATAATTTTGGGATAGATATTAAGTTTCTTGTTCCAATATCTAGCATTGTCCTTTCTGGGATTAAAAGTACTCAATATGCTGTTACTAAATCATCGCAGATATATTCAATCTTTAATTATTCAAAAAAAGGATTTTCCTTTCATAGCGGTAGATTGAGAGGAAAGGAAAAAGGATTTAAAAAAATAATCGGATTAGGCAATATGATTCAGGTGAAAGAAAAGGATTTAAAATCTCCTAATCTTAAATATATTATTTTTAATGAAGTTAAAATAGTCGAGTTTCTTGCAAAGATTATAAAAGACTTAACCCCAATATTAAATTTTATTAAACCTTTTGGAGTTCAAATCCTGGGCGATAAAAATTATAGTAAGGCAAAAATTACCATCGATAAAAATGATTATTCTTATATATTCCGATATTTACAAAATGGGATTGCAGGGCTATTAACTTTAGGATTATTAGGTTTGACATTAATAACTATAAGCGATGTTGACTTTTTATATAATGAAATACCGATTAATATTCAGGAGGTTTCAGATAAAAAACAATCGACACCTTCAATCAGTCGATTAGATAAATATCGCATTAATTCTTATGCTATTATTGATGAATTCTTAACAATTGCAGGATCAGAAAACATAAATAAAATTCAGAGAGTTACTATGATTGACAATCGCATTACTATTGACACAAATTCCAATGACGGTATAGGAGGCACCTATATTGCAAAATTATCAAAAATGCCATTTATAGATCAGTCTATACCGGCGTATGATCTAATAGCGCTAGTTTCTAATCTAGACAATACTAATCAATTTGAGAGAATCAATGGATCATTCTTAGATATGGCTTCTGACAATCTTATTATCAGGTCCGATAGCATCGATATTGCAATGACAATTCTTGAAAGCGTAAAGAAATACAATAATTTAATTTTACGAAAGATTGCATATACAAAATCAGATAATTCAGTCCATCTCTATGTCACAGTTTTGAGATTATGAAAATATTAGCTGGTATATTTAAAAATCAACCAATTACTATAAACCATCGGTTTTTGCATAGACCAACTACTTCTATTGTCAGAAAAAGCTTATTTGATACACTAAAATCTCTTGAAGATAAAAATTTTCTAGATTTATATGCAGGGTCTGGCATTGTTGGTTTTGAGGCAAGCAGTAGGGGAGCAGATAATGTTACTTTTATAGAGATGAATAAGCAACATATGAGCCAGATTCGAAAAAGTGCAGAATCAATCAATTATGAACATTTTAACTTTTTGGTAAGAGATTCGTTACGATTTCTTAAAAAATGCGATAAATATGACATCATTTTTGCTGATCCTCCCTATGGGCTAGCCAACTTGCCTTTGCTTGTCAATTTAGCGTGTAAAAAATTAAATCCTGGAGGATTTTTTGTGTTAGAATGTAGTAAAAATGAATCGCTTGCAGGATATCATAAAAGTAGTAAATTTGGGGACACACAACTACTATATTGGAAAGCATGAAAAAAGTAATATATCCAGGCACTTTTGACCCACTACATTATGGGCATATTGACATAACAAAAAGAGCAGCAAAGCTGTTTGATGAAGTGCATATTTGTATATCAGATAATTTGTATAAAAATCCTTTATTTTCCCATGAAGAAAGAATGGAAATGGCGGAAGCATGTACTAAGGATATAGAAAATGTTTATGTGCACTCTAATCCAAAAAATCTAGTAATCAATTTTGCAAGAGATAATGATGCTGTTGCTATTATTCGAGGATTGAGACATGTAAGTGATTTTGAGTCTGAATTTCAGATGGCTATGGTAAATCATGGTATTAATGCGGATATTTCTACAATCTTAATGGTGTCAAATGAGAAATTTCTACATTTGAACTCCACAATTATAAGAGAATTAGCAAAATATAGCTCAGACTTATCCAAATTTGTACCGAAAAGTATTGAAGAGAAATTGATCAAAAAAATGAAAGAAAGAAATGGCTGATAAAATAACATATAAAGACAAAAAATTAATTGTAAGCGATAATCCAATTATTCCTTTTATAGAAGGAGATGGGATTGGTCCTGATATTTGGAATGCTACTCAAAAAGTGATTGATGCTGCAGTTGAGCATGCTTATGGTGGTTCAAAAAAGATTGAATGGTTGGAAGTTTTATGTGGGGAAAAAGCATTTAATCAGACCGGAGAGTGGCTTCCATCTGAGACATTAGATACGCTTCGATCTCATTATATAGGAATTAAAGGACCGCTTACCACGCCTGTTGGAGGCGGAATGCGCTCGTTAAATGTAACCTTGAGGAAAGAATTAGACCTTTATGCATGTGTACGTCCTGTGAGATGGTTTAAAGGCGCTCCTGCAGCCATTGTAGATCCTCATAGGGTAGATTTTGTTTTATTCAGAGAAAATACAGAAGACGTATATGCTGGAATAGAATTTCCAAAAGATTCGGATGGGTCAAAGCAAATCATTGAATTATTAAATGATTTAGGCGAAGGGCATAAGATTAGATTTCCAGATTCAAGCTCTATTGGGATTAAACCAATTTCCAAAGAAGGATCGTTAAGATTATTTGATTCTGCGCTACAATATGCTATCAAAAATAAGAGAAGATCAGTGACTATAGTTCATAAGGGCAATATCATGAAATTTACAGAAGGTTTTTTCAAAAGATGGACCTATGAACATGCTGAAGCTCATTATGCAGACAAAGTATTCACATGGATGGAATACGACAGGATTAAAGAGGATCAAGATACTGCTGCAGCTAACGCCGCTCAAGCGAAAGCTGAATCCGAAGGCAAGATTATTATTAAAGATGTTATTGCAGATGCATTTCTTCAACAGATTCTATTACGACCTGACGAATATGATGTAATAGCTACGATGAATTTAAATGGTGATTATTTATCAGATTCTGCAGCAGCAGCTGTTGGCGGTATAGGAATTTCACCTGGAGCAAATATTAATTACAGTTCTGGCCATGCTATTTTTGAAGCAACCCATGGAACTGCTCCCAAATATGCTGGATTAGATAAAGTAAATCCATCGTCAGTAATTCTTTCTGGTGTAATGATGTTAGAACATATCGGATGGAACGAAGCAGCTACTCTTGTTGAAAAAGGATTAGAAACAGCAATTTATAGCAAGAGAGTCACATATGATTTTGAACGTTTAATGGATGGAGCAACATTATTAAAGTGTTCAGAATTTGGTGACGAAATTATTAGCAATTTCTAAGGTGTTCTTATGTTTATCGATTATGCAAAAATAAAATTGCAAGCCGGAAACGGCGGCACAGGCATCGTTGCTTTTCATCGAGAGAAATATATAGATAAAGGCGGTCCTAGCGGCGGAGATGGTGGAAGAGGTGGTAATATTATCTTCCTAACCAACCCTAACTTACATACCCTGCAAGATATTCGATATCGTCGTTTATATAAGGCTGAGAATGGTAAATCTGGAGGCGCTAATAAACGTACGGGGAAATCTGGAGAAGATCTTGTTATTCAAGTGCCTTGCGGTACAGTGATTAAAGATGTTAATACAGATAACCTTGTTGTTGATTTAGTAGAAGAGAATAAGGAGCATATTGTTTGCAAGGGCGGTATTGGTGGAAAAGGAAACTATCACTTTAAGTCTTCTACACAACAAACTCCTCGATTTTCTCAGGAAGGTTTATCAGGAGAAAAGTTGCAGGTTGAATTGGAATTAAAGGTATTGGCTGATATTGGATTAGTTGGATTGCCCAATGCTGGAAAATCAACTTTATTATCTGTGATGACGACTGCAAAACCAAAGATTGCAGATTATCCTTTTACAACATTGCAACCACATTTAGGAATTGTAAAATATGGAGAATATCAGTCATTTGTTATGGCAGATATTCCAGGACTTATAGAGGGAGCAAGCGAAGGAAAAGGCTTAGGGCATCAGTTTTTAAAACATATAGAACGCAATAGAATTTTATTATTCCTAATCGATATTTTGGAGCCAGATCCACAAGAAACATTTGACAAATTAAAAAAAGAATTACACTCATTTAATGAGACGCTTATGGAGAAGCCAACTTTGGTAGTTCGTACGAAGTTAGACACAATAAAAAATCCGGAAGATTTAGATCAATGGCATGGTTTTTCTGAGGAATATATCGATATTTCATCTGTAAGCAGCTCTGGGCTTGATAATTTAAAAGATAGACTAGTATCTTTTTTGTCCAGTAGTATATAAATTACCGAACATTGGAGAGGTGGCTGAGTGGCTGAAAGCGGCACCCTGCTAAGGTGTTATACGAGTAATCGTATCGAGGGTTCGAATCCCTCTCTCTCCGCAATGAATATTCTAATAGAAAATATACTTATTGCAATTATTGGTGCCATGCTAGTGGGGCTTATTCTTATTATTGCAAGAGATATGATTAAAGCTTTATTTAATATAAAAAAAGAAGGGAATTAATATGGAACCAAGAATTAAGAGTGGTTGGCTAAGAGCATTGTTATTTATGCCTGTATGGTTAATAATAATGGGTATTGTACAATCGATAGGAGTCGTTGGAATTATGATTGCTAGCGGAGTAGATATGACAGATCCAACTG
>CESM01089147.1_pt1 | contig 20009 bp, 20 predicted proteins | sample 361421 | NCBI WGS metagenome assembly CESM01 (sample SAMEA2622219, study PRJEB7988) | marine metagenome | isolation source: saline water (ENVO:00002010), including | reverse complement strand
AGAACTTTATGAAGCTTGTAGAACTATAATTGAGCATGAAGATGCTTTTATAGATCTTGCTTTCGAGATGGGCCCAATGGAAGGTCTAACTGCCAAAGATGTTAAAGATTACATTAGATTTATTGCCAACAGAAGATTAGATCAACTTGGTTTAGAGGCGATTTATGATGTGCAAAAAAATCCTCTTGGATGGCTAGACACAATGTTAAATGCAGTTGAACATATGAACTTCTTCGAAGGTCGTGCAACAGAGTATTCCAAAGCATCAACTCAAGGAACTTGGGTGGAAGCTTTTAGTTAAATTATTTGAAATATAAAAAATATTTTAGAAAAACTAGCCTTAAGCAAAAAGGAGATGGTGACTTTTTTTTAAATGAAATAAAAATTAAAAAGCCTAAAATTTTTTTAGAAGTAGGAGTTTTTCACGGAGTCACTGCCAGAAATGTTTGTGAATTACTTTATCAAATCCATAAAGATGATTTTAGATACATCGGTTTAGATTTATTTGAAAAAAATGATGAAAATATCTCTGAAATAATACCTAATACAAATTTTTCTAATCCTTTAAAGCAGTTTTATTTTAAGTATATTAAAAGACAAGATCCATACAGCATAGAAGCTGTAAAAGACTTATTAAAAAAATTTAATAAAAATATAGATTTAATCAAAGGTAATTCAAATATTATTTTAAAAAAAATTGATATGTCCAAAATCGATTATGTTTTTTTAGATGGCGGACATGATTATGATACAGTAAAAAATGACCTAGAAAATTGTATCGATGTTGTGAAAAAAAATGGAACAATCTTGTGTGATGATTATAATTTATCCTACGCCCCTGGTGTAAAAAAAGCTATTGATGAGTATGTAAAAAACAATAATTTTAAATGTGAAATTATGAATAACTCAAGGTTTGCTAAAATTGAAAATCTCTAATTATCTTTGATTTAACTGCAAAACTTTTCTATGTTTATTACCTTTATAACTAGCTAGAGGTCTAATCAGTTTGTTCGCCGCATGTTGTTCCATTATGTGTGCAGACCATCCGGTTATTCTTGAAATGACAAAAATTGGCGTAAAAAAATCGGTATCAAACCCCATCAGATGATAAGTTGGTCCCGTTGGATAATCTACATTGGGGTGAATTTTTTTTCTTTCTATCATTACTTTCTCAACAATATCGTAAATTTTTTCAAATTTTTTATCTTTTTTAATTTTAGAAACTTTTCCAAAATATTGTCTCATTGTTGGAACTCTCGAATCACCACTTTTGTAAACTCTATGACCAAATCCCATCACAACATCCTTTTTATCAAGTGCATTGTTTATCCATTTAAGTGCATTTTCTGGTTTTTTAATTTTATTCATCATGTGCATTACTTCTTCGTTTGCTCCACCATGTAATGGACCTTTGAGACTAGCTATAGCTCCAGTTATAGCCCCATGTATATCTGATAAACTGCTAGTGATAGTTCTTGCAGTGAAAGTTGAAACATTAAAACTATGTTCAGCATATAAAATTAAAGACACGTCAAAAGCCTTTACTATTTCTTTTTGGGGCACTTTTCCAAAGCACATGTAAAAAAAGTTTTCAGCAAAGGTTAAATTTTTTTTTGGTTTAATAAGTTTTTTACCTTTTCTAATTCTATAAAAGGCTGCTAAAGCCGTGGGTGTTTTTGCAAAAATTCTTAGAGCTTTATTCATATTTGCTTGAATTGAAGAGTCAGACGTTTCGTTATCCTCTAAACCCATTACACTAACAGCTGTCCTAGCCACATCCATGGGATGTGATTTTTTGGGCATATGTTTAATTATTTCATATAAATTTTTTGATAATTCTCTGTTATTTCTTTCTTCTTTTTCGAATTTTTTTAATTGAATTGAGTTTGGCAAATCTTTATTTAATATTAAATAAGCTACCTCTTCAAATCTACAATATTCACACAAATCTTGTGCAGCATATCCTCTATATGTAAGTGAATTAATCTCAGGCATGACTTTTGAGACTTCCGTTTCATCAACAACTATACCAAGTAGTCCTTTTTTAATTTCATCACTCATTATTCGTGTCCATCAGTACTAAAATTGTAAATTTTTTCATCTAGACTATTATATTTTTCATAGTCAACAAGTTCATACAATCTCTTCCTCTTTGCATTTTATCAATAATATTATTTTGATGTCCATTTACATAAATGTCTCGTAATCCATCTTCTACGTTTTTCATTGCTAATCTTTGGGTTGTTACAGGATAAATCACAATATTATATCCAAAATTTTCTAACTCTTTGTAATTAAAAAGCTTTGATTTTCCAAATTCAGTCATATTAGCTAAAAGGTAACAAGACAGTTCTTTCCTAACTTTTTCAAAATCATTTTCATCTTGTAAGGCTTCTGGAAAAATAATTTCTGCCCCCGCATCAACGTATGCTTTACATCTTTCAATCATTTTATCAATACCTTCAACATTTTTTGCATCTGATCGAGCAATAATTTTAAAGTTTGAATCTTTTTTTGATGAAACACATTCTTTTATTTTTTTTACCATAACATCAATTGAAATAAGTTCTTTATTGTCAAGATGGCCACATCTTTTTCTTTCAATTTGATCTTCTAAATGTACCGCAGTAACTCCAAATTCTTCAAATGTTTCAATAGTTTCTTTACATGATTTAAATCCTGTATCAATATCAACAATTGTTGGAAGATTTGTTACTCTTGATATTAGATAAGATCTAGTACTTACATCTTGCAATGTTGTTAAACCAATATCTGGAAAACCAAGATCATTTGCCATAACCCCGCCTGAAACATAAACAGCATCATATCCAATTTCTTCAATTAATTTTGCTGTCAAGGGATTATAGGCACCAGGTACTCTTAAAATTTTATTTGATTTTAATTTGTCTCTAAAATCTATTCTTTTCTGTTTAGGTTCTTTAGTTATAAAATGCATTAAAAAATTCCTTTTTTTAAATTTTTTTTAAGTCCACTTTTTTTAACCATGATATTTAATCTATCTAGCTGACCAGATTTTAATTTTTTTAAGTTCTGTACATTTTTTAAAAACCGATCACTTTCTTTTTTTTCTAAAATATTATTAGTTAAAGTTAAAAACTTTTTAATATAACTTTCTCTTTTAAAAGGACGTAGTCCATACGGATGCGCATCAGCTTTATCTTGTTGTTCAATTATTTTTTTTCCATTTTTTAAAGTTACGACTACTTTAGCTCCAAATGATTTTTTCTTTGGATTAGGATCGTGATATTTCTTTGTCCATTTTTTATCTTCATGAGTTTTGATTGATTTCCAAATTTTAAGAGTACTTTTTCTTTTTGCTCTAGTTTTAGTGTATGACTTGACATGGTGCCAATCTCCATCTTCCAAAGCCACAGCAAAAATATACATAATTGAATGATCAAGTGTTTCCCTACTAGCATTAGGATCCATTTTTTGAGGATCATTAGCTCCAGTTCCAATAACATAATGTGTGTGATGACTTGTATAGATATCTATCTTTTTTATTGAATTTAAATTACTTAGTTTTTTTTTTAATTTCTTGGCTAAATCAATAAGAGCTTGTGATTGATATTCAGCTGAATATTCTTTTGTATAAGTTTCTAATATTGCTTTTTTTGACTCTCCTTTTTGAGGAAGAGGAACTTTATAAAGCGCTTTTTTCCCATCTAAAATTCTGGCGATTACACTATCTTCGCCTTCATAAATTGGACTAGGTGCACCTTCACCGCGCATAACCCTGTCCATTGCTTCAATCGCTAGTTTACCTGCATGTGCGGGCGCATATGCTTTCCAACTTGAGATTTCTCCTTTTCTAGACTGTCTTGTAGAAATAGTTGTATGAAGTGCTTGTTGAACTCCTTGATATATTGTTTCAGTATTTAATTTTAGCATTGTACCTAATCCAGCTGCAACACTTGGACCTAAGTGAGCAACATGATCTATTTTGTGTTTATGCAAACAAATTCCTTTTACTAAATTTACCTGAACCTCATAAGCAGTAATAATTCCTTTCAAAAGATCTATTCCACTTTTTTTATTTTGTTGAGCAACGCTAATTAATGGAGGAATATTATCCCCAGGATGACTATAATCTGCAGCTAAAAAAGTATCATGGAAATCAAGCTCTCTCACAGCTGTACCATTGGCCCAAGCGGCCCATTCACAATCAAATTTAAACTTATTATTAACACCAAACACTGTAGCACCATTTTTTCTTGGATGTTTTAAAGCCATTTCTCTAGAGGAGATAACTGGTTTTCTGTTGAGAGATGCTATTGCAACAGATGCATTATCAATAATTCTATTTATCGCCATCTCTATAGCGTTTTTATTCAATTTTGAATTATCGCTAGCTATTTCTGCTATTTTCCAGGCAAGTTGTTTTTTTTTAGGTAAGTGAATTTTTGATGGGTATACTTTTATTTTATGAACTATCAAAATAACTCCTAATTTTGAAATTGTTTTTAATAGTTAAAAAAAAATAATCAATCTTAAAGATTTTTAGGTCAAATTTAACCAATACCTACAAAATTTACCTTAAGATTAGCGTAAAATTTAATGCTTTAATTTTGATAATTAAAATACCAAAGTTCTTTAGAAAGAAGTTTTTCTTTTTTTTCATCAGGAAAAATTGAGTAAAAATCTAAATCATTAGCCAGTATTTCTTCCCCTTTAAAAAAAGTCCCATTATATTTATTTAAAATTTCGTCATATTCTGGTCTATGAGCATCGAACAAACATATATGAATATTATGATTGTATTTTTTGTTAATTATTTTTTCGACAATATAATGTCTAGGACCACCATCAATCATAAATAAAATATTCTTACTTTTATCCTGATTTTCTAAAAAATTTAAACCCGCATTTACATAATCATCTATGTTTGGACTTTCTCCAAACTGATCTTTCATTGTTGGCGATACGAGATTATATTTAAAATCTAATTTTTCTATTTGACAATTCCATTCACTTTTTTCATTATTAAATTTATTAAGTTTTTGTAAAAAACTATTAATCAAAATCAACAAAGGTTTTATTATTGGGTAAAAAATAAATAATTTACCTGCAAATTTCGAATTACTATTTTTTTCAAATCTATAAAATGGACCTAAACTTAATCTATTCTTAATTTTTTTAATTCTTGATTTTCCATCAATTATTTCAGTGAATGGTTTTCTATCTGTTTTATAAAACATCTTATAATCTTTACTAGTCCAGAACTTTTTTTTTAAATTAACATTATTGGGATTAAAAATTTTTGTAATGGATTTTATATTTTCATAAAACCAAAATTTATCATTTTCTATAGAGACAAACTTAATTTTTCTAATTTTTAAATTTTTGATAAAATAAATAGTGGAATTTCCGCTTCCATATTCTATTACAAAATCTATTTTTTTCTCATTTATTATATTTTCGATAAATTTTACATTTTTTTTTGATAAAAAAGGTACAGGATTAGAATTAATCATTATAGGTATCTTTTTATTATCTTCTCAATGTTGATAAAATCTTTTATTAAATGATCGTGATAAATCTCATCTTTATTTTTTTCAGTGTAACCATCTTCTAATAAAATTATAGGAATTCCTGCAGCTTTCGCAGCATTAGCATCTGTTTCACTATCACCAATCATTATTGTTTTTTTTAAATTTCCATTAAGGATTTCTACAACTGATGTCAAATGTCTAGGGTCTGGTTTACAGTAATCAAAAGTATCTGATCCAGCAACATATTCAAAATAATCATATATTCCTATTTTTTTCAAAAGATCATTAGATAAAAGTTCTTGTTTATTTGTACAAACTGCCATTGATATATCTTTGCTTTTACACCAAATTAAAAATTCTTTTACACCATTAATCAATGTACTTTCATTAATTATGTTTTTTCCATAAAAGTCTATAAATTCATTAATCATTTCTTGTTTTATCTTTTCATTATCCACTTTACTAAATTCCTTTTTTGCTTGTCCCCACAATGATCTTCCAATTAATGCACCTGCACCTTTCCCAACTAAATTTCTAATTTCATTAGTAGATTTAGTTGAATAACCAAATTTTTTCATAACATGATTGTGTGCACGCATTAAATCTGGTGCTGTATCAACAAGAGTCCCGTCTAAATCAAATAATACAGTAAATTTTTGTTTCATTTTAAAAGTATTTTAAAGAAATAATTTGTGAATTAATTTACTTATATACTTAATGTAAAGAAATAAAAATGAAAGAATTAAATCTAAAAAAAAATCAAAAAAAATTAAGGGATAGATTTTTAAAGTCAGGAATTAAAATGATTGGTCCTGAAACTATTTTTTTTTCAGAAGATACAAGAATAGGTAAGAATGTTACAATTGAACCATATGTCATTATTGGTTCAAAAGTTAAAATAGGCAATAATGTTATAATAAAATCTTTTTCTCACTTAGAAAACTGTATTATTGAAAATAAAGTTGAAGTGGGACCTTATGCAAGAATTAGACCTGAAACAGTTTTAAAAGAAGGATCTAAAATTGGGAATTTTGTTGAAGTAAAAAAAAGCATAGTTGGAAAAAAGTCCAAAATAAACCATTTATCTTATGTAGGAGATAGTTTAATTGGTAAATCCGCTAATATTGGTGCAGGCACAATAACTTGTAATTATGATGGTGTGAAAAAAAATAAAACAATAATCAAAGACAAAGTATTTGTTGGTTCAAATACTTCTTTGGTTGCCCCAGTTACATTAAAGGAAAACAGCATAATTGGAGCTGGATCTGTTATAACTAAAAATGTAAAAAAAAAATCTTTAGCATTAACGAGAACTTTGCAAACAGAAGTGCGAAATTATAAAAGAAAAAAAAAATAGTTTATGTGTGGGATAATAGGAATTTCTAGTAATAAACCCGTATCAGCAAGTATAATTAATTCTCTCAAAAAATTAGAGTATAGAGGTTATGACTCAGCTGGTATCGCTACCCTTTCGGAAGGCATAATCCACGAAGTGAAATCTGAAGGGAGAGTTGACAGTCTAGAACAAAATTTTGATTTGAAAAATTTAAAAGGAAATGTTGGTATTGGTCATGTAAGATGGGCAACGCATGGTATACCTAATAGACTAAATGCGCACCCACACTCTTCCCACAATGTTTCAATTGTTCACAATGGAATAATTGAAAACTCAACAATATTAAAAAAATATTTAACTAATAAAGGTCATAATTTTAAATCTCAAACAGATACAGAAGTAATAGTTCATTTAATAACTGAAAATTTAAAATCATTTCAGTTAGAAGAGGCAATTACAAAAACTTTAAATCAACTACATGGAAGTTTTGCTCTTGGTATAGTTTTCAAAGACGCTCCAGATTTAATAATTGGAGCCAGAAGGGGATCACCACTAGCAGTTGGCTACGGTCCAAACGAAAATTATTTAGGTTCAGACTCTTATGCTTTAAAAGCAATGACTAATAAAATTACTTATTTAGATGATGGGGAATTTTGTATTGTTAAAAAAGATCAGGTGAATTTTTTTAATAGTGAAGGAAAAAAAATTAATAAAAAAATTCTAGAACTTTCTTTAGATAATACAAATTATGAAAAAGGGGATTTTAAACATTTTATGGCTAAGGAAATTGAAGAACAACCAACAACAATTAAAACAGGAATAAAAGAATATATAGACAACATCAATAAAGATATAAATATTTTTAATTTTCCATGGAATATTGATGAAATAAAATCTCTAACATTAATTGGTTGTGGCACAGCATATCATTCATGTTTAATGGCAAAATACTGGTTTGAAGAGCTAACATTATTAGATGTAAATATTGATATTGCTTCAGAATTTAGATACCGAAAAAATAAGTTTAAAAAAGACAATTTGTATATATTTGTCTCTCAATCAGGTGAAACAGCAGATACTTATGCAGCATTAGATTTATGTAATAAAAATAAAATGAAAACGTGCGCAATAGTTAATGTGATTGAAAGTTCTATAGCAAGAGAATCAAATTATGTCCTACCAATTCATTGTGGTCCTGAAATTGGTGTTGCCTCTACGAAAGCCTTCTTAGGACAATTACTAATCTTATATATATTGGCGTTAAAGCTTGGATATATTAAAAAAGAAATAAAAAAAGATAATTACCAAGAAAAGATTAAAGATTTAAAAAATTTACCTAATTTAATTGAAAAAACATTGTTATTAGATAACCATATACAAACCATATCTTCTACATTCAATGAAGCAAAAGGTTCAATGTTTCTAGGAAGAGGCTTTTCTTACCCAATTGCTCTTGAAGGTGCTTTGAAATTAAAAGAATTATCCTATGTCCACGCCGAAGGTTACCCAGCAGGAGAAATGAAACATGGGCCATTGGCATTAATAGAGGAAGGAATGCCAGTTGTCGTTTTAGCACCAAGAGATAACTATTATAAGAAAACAATTTCTAATATGCAGGAGGTTATAGCAAGAGGTGCAAAGGTATTACTAATAACAAATAAAAGTAAAGATGAAGTTGTATCGGAGAATATTTGGGAAACAATTGAAGTTGAAAATACAAACGATGATTTACTTCCATTTCTTTTAACTATTCCACTGCAAAAACTTGCTTATTATTCAGCTCTCAAAAAAGGTTATGATATAGATAAGCCAAGAAATCTGGCTAAATCTGTTACTGTTGAATAAAATTTAAACTCTGTTAAAACACTTTAGGGTTGTATATGAAAAATTGGAGAAAAAATTCTTGGAAAAAGTATCCTGTTAAACATATTCCAGATTATCCAAACAAAAAGGATTTGGATAAAGTTTTGGATAAGATTAGCACTTTTCCACCATTAGTATTTGCAGGAGAAACAAGACATTTAAAGAATCAATTGGCTGAGGTTGTTGATGGAAAAGCTTTTTTATTGCAAGGAGGTGACTGTGCAGAAAGTTTTGCTGAATTTCATCCTGACAACATAAGAGATACATTTAAGCTAATGTTACAAATGTCTCTAGTATTAACTTATTCAGCATCATTGCCAGTAGTGAAACTTGGAAGAATTGCGGGACAATTTTCAAAACCTAGAAGTTCACCCGTTGAAATAAAAAATGGTGTCGAGCTACCAAGTTATCTAGGGGATAATATAAATGGAATAGAATTTAATGAAAAGGCAAGAATCCCTGATCCTAAAAGATTATTTAAAGCATACTCTCAATCTGCAGCGACTTTAAATTTGATAAGAGCTTTTTCTCACGGTGGTTTTGCAGATTTAAAAAAAGTTCATACTTGGAATTTGGGTTTTATTAAAAAAAGTCCTGAGGCAAAAAGATTTAAAGAATTAGAGGATCAAATTGCTAATGCACTTGATTTCATGGATGCATGTGGAATTAATTCCGATTTTAATAGAAGATTAAAAACAGTAAATTTTTGGACATCCCATGAAGCCTTGCTTTTACCCTTCGAGGAGTCGATGACCAGAACAGACTCAACTACTGGTGAAAATCATGATACATCAGCGCACTTTGTCTGGATAGGAGATAGAACTAGACAGATTGATGGAGGCCATGTTGAATTTTGTAGAGGCATAGAAAATCCGATTGGTATTAAATGTGGCCCTACTTTAAAAGCTGAAGATTTAATTAATCTTTGCAATAAGATTAATCCCAATAACGAGAAAGGAAAGATTACATTAATTTCTAGATTTGGTGCAGATAATGTTTCTAAACATTTGCCAAAATTGATAAGAGCAATAAAAAAAGAAGGCATTAATGTAATATGGTCATGCGATCCATGCCACGGAAATACAATCAAAGCATCTACTGGATTTAAAACGAGACCTTTTAATAGTGTTTTAAAAGAAGTAAGAAATGTATTTGCTTGTCATCAAAGTGAAGGTAGTTATGCTGGCGGTCTTCATATCGAACTCACAGGTCAGAATGTTACAGAATGTATTGGGGGTGCACAAAAAATATCTGAAAAAGATTTATCTTCCAGGTATCATACTCATTGTGATCCAAGACTTAATGCTAATCAAGCTTTAGAATTAGCATTTTTGATTTCTGATGAGATAAAAAAGAATAGCTCCTATTCAAAAAATGCAAGTAGAGCGGCATCTTAATACATTGTAAAATTAACATTAATTAATAATTAATCGATTATGAATATTTCCGAAAAAACAAAATATATATCAAATTGGATAAAAGATTACGTAAACAACATGCCATCAAAGGCACAATCTTTAGTTATAGGGATCTCTGGAGGAATTGATTCATCAGTTTCAAGTACACTCAGTGCAATGACAGGTTTGAAAACGATAGTTTTGTCAATGCCAATAAAACAAAAAATTCAACAACATGATCTAAGTATTAAACATCAAGAATGGTTGATTAACAAATTTAAAAATGTAGAGGCTCATACTATAAATTTAGACGAGTTATTTTTAGCTTTTAGCAAAAGTATGTCGAATTTTAACAACGAACATGGCATGGCAAACTCAAGAGCCAGATTAAGAATGACAACACTTTATCAAGTTGCTGCAGCCAACAAGGGAATAGTAGTTGGCACCGGTAATAAAGTTGAAGATTTTGGAGTTGGTTTTTATACAAAGTATGGTGATGGAGGAGTAGATATATCTCCTATTGCAGATTGTAATAAAACTCAGGTTTGGGAAATTGGAAAAGAGCTTGGGATTTTAGATGAAATAATTAAAGCAGCCCCAACAGATGGATTGTGGGATGATGGTAGAACAGATGAAGGACAGCTAGGGTTAAAATATGATGAACTTGAAGAGGCAATGTACAATCCAAATTCACAAAATAGAGCAAAATACGAAAAAATAAGAAAACAAAATTTGCATAAAATGGAGCCTATTCCAGTATGCAAAATTCCTAATTAATCAAATAGATTCACAAATCTATATTTTAAGTATATTTCTAAATCTATGAATAACGATATTTTTTTAACCAATAATCTTACAAATAAAAAAGAACAATTTGTTCCAAATGATAAAAAACATATAGGAATGTATGTGTGTGGACCAACTGTTTATGATGATCCACATATTGGTAATGCCAGACCATTAGTTATTTTCGATATTTTGTTTAAAGTTCTTAAGCTTAAGTATGGAGAGAAAGCTGTAAATTATATTAGAAATATAACTGATGTAGATGACAAAATTATTAAATCAGCTAATGATAAGAAAATTAAAATTAAAGAATTAACTGAAAAAGTTATTAAAAATTTTGATAATAATTGCAATTTTTTAAATTTAGATAAACCTAGCAAAGAACCAAAAGCAACAGATCACATTAAAGAGATGATTGAAATGATAAATCAATTAATCACAAAAGGTTTTGCTTACGAAAATAATGGTCATGTTTATTTTGAAGTTAAAAAGTTTTCTGATTATGGGAAATTATCAAATAAAAATTTAGAGGATTTAATTGCTGGCTCAAGAGTTGAAGTTAGTGAAAATAAAAAAAATTCAGAAGACTTCGTGTTATGGAAACCATCTAATAAAGATGAACCAGCATGGGCCTCTCCTTGGGGAAAAGGCAGACCTGGCTGGCATTTGGAATGTTCTGCCATGTCAAAAAAATATTTGGGCAATCATTTCGATATTCATGGTGGAGGTATAGATTTAATTTTTCCTCATCATGAAAATGAGATAGCTCAATCTAGATGTGCTAATGATACGAAAGTATTTGCAAATTATTGGCTTCACAATGGCTTTATAACCATGTCAAAAGAAAAGATGGCTAAGTCTCAAGGCAACATTCTTACAATTAACCAATTAAAAGAGTGGGGATCTGGTCAGGTTTTACGTTTGGCTTTAATGACTGCACACTATAGACAATCATTAGATTGGAATGATGAATTATATAGATCTTGTATAAACACAATTCAAAAATGGTATGATGGTGTTGATAAAAATAAATATTTTCCACCAAAGTCTATAAATAAAAAACTCTTAGAAAATCCAGTAGAGATTCCTGATAAGATTTTAGAGCCATTATATGATGATTTAAATACTCCAAAATATATTTCTAATCTTCATGAACTTTTTGAAAAAGTAAAAAACGGTGGAGAAAATGATATTAAAATTTTTATATCAGCATGTAATTTTGTAGGTTTACTTTTAGAATCTAAGTCAGATTGGGAATACAAAAGATTTGAAACTATGACTATAGAAGCAAAGGTTATCAACGAAAGAATAGCCTTGATGGACAAAGCGAGAGAAAATAAAAATTATGAGGAGTCTGACAGAATTAGAGAGGAACTAATTAATTTCGGTATAGAAATTGAGACTAAAAATGGTAAAACCAGCTGGAAATTAAAATGAGTAAAGAGCGGTTATATATTTTTGATACAACACTTAGAGATGGCGCCCAAACTCAAGGGGTAGACTTTTCTATTGAAGATAAGGAAAAGATTGCATCTGCCCTTGACAATCTTGGTGTTGATTATATTGAAGGCGGTTGGCCAGGAGCCAATCCAACTGATACAGAATTTTTTCAAAAGAAACATAATTTTAAAAATTCAAAACTTATATGTTTTGGAATGACTAAACGTTCAGGTCGAAGTGCAGAAAATGATACTGGATTATCTGCGTTGATGAATTCAAATACTTCTGCGGTTTGTTTGGTTGGAAAGTCTTGGGATTTTCATGTAGATGTTGCATTAGGCATTACCGATGAAGAAAATTTGGAAAACATTAGTGAAAGCGCAAAACATTTTATTAAAGCAAAAAAAGAATTTATGCTTGATGCAGAACATTTTTTTGATGGTTATAAAGCAAATCCAAAATATGCACTTTCATGTGTTAAAGCAGCTTATGACCAAGGAGCAAGATGGATTGTATTATGTGATACAAATGGAGGAACTCTCCCACATGAGGTTTCAAAAATAGTATCTGAGGTATCAAAAGTTGTTCCAGGAAATAATTTAGGTATTCATGCACATAATGATACCGGTAATGCTGTTGCAAACTCTTTAGCTGCAGTTCTATCTGGTGTTCGTCAAATTCAAGGTACTATTAACGGCTTAGGTGAAAGATGTGGTAATGCAAATTTGATGTCTTTAATTCCAACATTTTTTTTAAAAAAAGATTTTTCATCAAGGTTTGAAATTGGTATCAAAGCAAAGAATATTAAAAATTTAACAGAATGTTCAAGATTGTTAGATGAAATTTTAAACAGAAAACCAAATCAACATTTACCTTATGTTGGTGCTGCTGCTTTTTCACATAAAGGAGGTTTACATGTTTCAGCTGTACAAAAAGATCCAAAAACTTATGAACATATAAATCCAGAAGAAGTTGGTAATGCAAGAAATATTATTGTTTCTGACCAATCAGGTAAATCAAATATAGTCTCAAGATTAAAAAGTATTAAAGTAGATTTTAAAGAAAACGATCCAAAAATAAAAAAATTATTGGATGAAGTAAAAGATAGAGAATTTATTGGTTATAGCTATGATGGAGCTGATGCTTCATTTGAGCTATTAGCCAGAAGAATTATCGGAGAAATACCAAGATATATTTCAATTAATGAATACGATGTTTCAGTAAAAAAAAATAAGTCTGGAGAAATTATTTCATCAGCAAAAGCACAACTAGAAGTAGATGGTGAAAAAATCATTTGTGAGGGAGAAGGGAATGGTCCAGTAAACGCCCTAGATAACGCGATTAGACAAAATGTTGATCGATTAGCAAAATACTCAACATATTTAAAAGATTTAAAATTAGTTGATTACAAAGTGAGAATTTTAAATACAGGCACTGAAGCTGTCACAAGAGTTTCAATTGAAAGTACAGACTCTAAAGGTAAAAATTGGTTTACTATTGGTGTATCCACAAATATTATTGAAGCATCTTTTAAAGCATTAATTGATAGTTTAGACTATAAACTTTTTAAGGATAATGCTCCAGCAAGCAAATAAATGAAAATTAAAAAATTTTCTAAAAAACCTAAAGACATAGATGATAGAATAGGTGCTAGCCAAATTATTTGTTATCCAAATAATAGTTTAGAAAATGAAAATTTAAAAATTCTTCATACTGCTAGAAAGCATTTGCAAAAGATAGATGAAATTATTATTCCCCCAAGGGATGCAAAAACTTTCAAAGTAAACTTGGGTAATTTTTTTAGGATAGAAAGTGTTGAAGGACCTCAAGTAGGTGATCTAAATTTATTTCAAGCTAATAATTTAGATGAAAAATTTTATTCAGGAAAAACTAGAGCTTTATTTGGTACACATATTTCAGTTGGTGATAAGATGCTCAGCTGCTTCCCATATTTAAGATCTTTAGCAATTATTACTTGGGATACATTAGATTGGTACGGTTATGATAAGGACGGCGGATCAGTCCACGATATAATAGGAACTCGGTGTGACCCATATACCTCTAAACTAATCTCTGGTAATGATTATCATTATTGTTGCCACTCTAATTTGACAAGAGCATTAGTTAAAGAAAAAGGATTAGATATTCATGAAGCAGAAAAAATAGTTCATGATGTTCTTAATGTTTTTATGTTAACTGGTTTTACTAACAATACAAAACAATACTTTATGAAAGCTAGTCCAGTAAGACCTGGTGATTATTTGGAATTTTTTGCTGAAACAGATTTATTAGGAGTTTTATCAGCTTGTCCTGGAGGAGATTGTGGTTCTGAACATTCATCAGATATTGCAAAATGTTATCCATTAAAAGTTACAGTTTGGGAAACTAATAAAAATTATCTTAGTGACATAAAGTATTCTAAAGTTTCTTCATATAACAAAAATCATGGTTTAATTAAATAAAATGAACAAGCATAACATTTCTTTTATTTTACATAAACCTCAACTATCAGAAAACATAGGAGCATGTGCAAGAGCGATAAAAAATTTTGACTTTAATAAATTGGTGCTCGTCGATCCCAAGCCTATCTTTCCAAATGATAAAATTTTTGCCACATCTGTTGGTGCAAAAAATATAATAAAACAAAGTAAAATCTTTGAAGATTTAGAAAAAGCTATTGATAATATTGATGTTGTAATTGCTACTTCCGCTCGATTTAGAAACAAAAATGTTAAACATATTAATCTTAATGATTTAAAAATGATAGATTTTAAAAAAAAAGTTGCTTTTTTATTTGGCTCAGAAGCCTCCGGTTTATCAAATAATGAAATAAGTTACGCGAATTACACATTGCAAATTCCATCTAATCCAAATTTTAGTTCTTTAAACTTGTCACATAGTTTAATAATAATTGCACAACAAGTATCAAGTTTATTAAATTTTAAAAAAAATAGTTTCAAAAGATCAAACAAGATTAAATCTGCATCAAAAAAAGATATTCATTCAATGTTAAGAGTTTGTCTTAAAAATCTAGAAGAGATCAAATTTTTCAAACAAAAAGAAAAGAAACCCATAATGTTAGAAAATTTAAGAAATATTTTTTATAAAATGGATTTATCTGACAAGGAAACCCGTATTTTATCTAGTGTATTTGCAAGTTTGGGTAAAAAACGTTGATTGACAAAATATTAAGTACCCTTATAAAGCCCATATTTACATGACAAAAAGATTAAACTCTAAACATAAAGTAGACAGAAGGTTAAAAGTTAACTTATGGGGTAGACCTAAAAGTCCTTTTAACACAAGGGCCTATGGACCAGGCCAACATGGTCAAACAAAATCATCTAAACCATCAAACTACGGTATTCAACTTAATGCAAAACAAAAATTAAAAGCATACTATGGAAATATTAATGAAAGACAATTTAGAAACATATACAAAAAAGCAACAATGCTTAAGGGTGATACAAGTGAAAATTTAATTGGTCTTTTAGAGAGAAGACTTGATGCAATCATTTACAGAGCAAAGTTTGCAACAACTATATTTTCAGCAAGACAGTTAATTAACCATGGTCATGTTAAGGTAAATAATAAAAAAGTTAATATTGCCTCTTATGTTGTTAGAGAAGAAGATACGATTGAAATTAGAGATAAGTCAAAACAACTAGCTATAATTGATATTGCTTTAGCAAATAAGGAAAGAGAAACTCCAGAATACATTCAGATGGATGAAAAAAATAAAAAGCTAAAATTTGTTAGAACTCCAAAATTTGAAGAAGTACCTTATCCAGTTGTTATGGAACCTAATCTTGTAGTCGAATATTATTCTAGATAATTTTATTTTTTAAAATTTATTTGTTTTTCCTCTAAAACTTTTTTAAGCTCGCCATTTTCATACATTTCTTTAACAATATCACACCCACCAACAAATTCTTTTTTGATATATAGCTGAGGTATAGTAGGCCAATCACTAAATACTTTTATTCCTTCTCTTATATTTTGATTCTCTAATACGTTTATTCCTTTAAAATTTACCTCGAGAATCTTTAACATATTTGATACTGCCATTGAAAATCCACATTGAGGTGCATCTGGTGTACCTTTCATAAACAAACAAATTTCGTTATCGTTAATATAATTTTGAATTAAATTTTTTGTTTGTTCATCCATTATTGCTCCTTTGTTTTAATTGCTAAAGCATGTAATTCATTACCCATTTTACCTTTAAGAGAATTATATACCATTTTATGTTGTTCAATTTTACTTTTACCTGAGAATTGAGATGAAGTAACTGTTGCAGAATAGTGATTGCCATCACCAGCTAAATCTTGAATTTCTACAGTTGCATCACTAAAAGCTTCTTTTATCAAAATCTCTATTTCTTTTAAATTCATTGCCATTAGTTACTCATAAAGTTGATTAACCAATTTGTATTAGAAGTTCTTAATTCGTCAATTGAAACTTTTGTCTTATCATGAATATTTAGTTCATCTGGAGAAATTGTGCCAAGTTCATCATAATGTACTGCATTTTCATTGAGTATTTCAGTTACCATTTTTAGGGCTTTTTTATCAATTTCAACAATATATCTTCCTTGATCTTCTGAGAAAAAATATTCTATTTCATTTATTAGGTATTTTGGTTTTTTTATTTTAATACCTTTATTACCTTTTATACACATTTTTGAAACTGCTGTAAGAATACCTCCCAAAGAAACATCATGTGCGCTTTTAACATAACCTTTATTAATTAATTTTAATAAAGTTTCACCATTATTTTTTTCATTAAAAAGATTTATTTCTGGAGGGGGGCCATTTTTTTCATCTAAAATATTTCTAGCAAATAAACTCTGATCAATGTGACCTTCAGTTTTACCTATAACTAAAATAATATTATCTAATTCTTTGAAATCCATCGAGATCATTTTTTGATAATCTTCCAACAAACCAACACCCCCTATAGACGGAGTAGGTTTGATACCCAGATTTTTTGTCTGATTGTAAAAAGATACATTTCCTGAAACTACTGGAAATTTCAAGTACTCACAGGCTTCCCCAATACCTTGAACACATTCGACAAACTCACCCATATTTTCCTCATTTTCTGGACTGCCAAAATTCAAGCAGTTAGTTATCGCAATTGGTTTTGCTCCAACCGAAATTAGATTTCTAAAACTTTCACAAACTACTTGTTTACCTCCCGTAAGAGGATGAGCCCAACAATAAACTGCTGATGAGTCTACAGAAGCAGCAACTGCTTTATTAGTTCCATGAATTCTAACAACACCTGAGTCACCACCAGGTTTTTGGATAGTGTCACCCATTACTGTATGATCATATTGTTGCCAAATCCATTCTTTACTACAAACATTAGGGTTAGATAAAATTTTTTTTAAAACATCAATTATGTTTAAATTATTAAGTTCTTCTTTTTTAATTTTATTTTTTTTAGGAAGTTTTGCTTTTTTCCATTTACGGTTATACATAGGTGAATTTTCTACTAGAGTATTAACTGGTATATTTGCTACTTGCTTGTTATCAAAATAAAGTTCTATTTTTTTAGATTTTGTAGTTTTTCCAATAACAGCAAAATCTAAATTCCATTTGTCAAAAATTTTTTTAGCTAGTTCTTCTTTTCCATTTTCTAAAACAATCAACATTCTTTCTTGACTTTCAGAAAGCATTATTTCATACGGTGTCATTTTAGTTTCTCTGCACGGAACCTTATTCAGATTGATTTCAATTCCAAGATTGCCCTTTGAAGCCATTTCAATGCTAGATGATGTTAACCCAGCCGCACCCATATCTTGTATAGCTATAATTGATTCCCCAGCCATTAACTCTAAACAAGCTTCTAAAAGTAATTTTTCTGTAAATGGATCTCCAACTTGAACAGTCGGTTTTTTTTCCTCTATTTTTTCATCAAAACTGGCTGACGCCATACTCGCACCATGAATTCCATCTCGGCCTGTTTTAGAGCCCACATAAATTACCGGCTTATTAAGACCTGCGGCTTTTGAATAAAAAATTTTGTTTTTTTTAACCAATCCTAAAGTCATTGCGTTGACTAAAATATTTCCATTATAAGAGCTGTCAAAACTAGTTTGGCCAGCAATTGTTGGGACGCCCATGCAATTACCATATCCACCAATTCCATGAACAACACCTCTCAATAAGTTTTTAGTTTTTTTGTTTTGAGGTGTTCCAAAATGAATTGAATTTAAGTTAGCTATAGGCCTTGCACCCATTGTAAAAACATCTCTCATTATACCACCTACACCAGTTGCTGCTCCTTGATAAGGCTCAATAAAAGAAGGGTGGTTATGACTTTCAATTTTAAATACAATTGCATCATTATCACCAATGTCTATGACGCCAGCATTTTCACCTGGGCCTTGAATAACTTGCTTCCCTTTAGTTGGAAGATTTTTTAAATGAAGTCTAGATGATTTATAAGAACAGTGTTCATTCCACATAGCAGAAAAAATACCCAGTTCTGTAATATTTGGTATTCGATTTAGAAGTTTACAAATTTTTTCATACTCATCTTTTTTAAGACCATGCTCTATTGCTATTTGTTCGTTTACTGTCATTTAAGGTTATTAATCAAATTTTTAAAAAAAAGAGATCCATCTTCACCTGAAAGAGAAAGGTCAATCATTCTCTCTGGATGTGGCATCATACCCAATACGTTTTTTTCTTTATTAAAAATTCCTGCAATATTTTTTATAGAACCATTAGGGTTAAATTGCTCCTCTTCAACACCTTCTTTATTGCAATAATTCAATGCTATTTGCTCATTATCCTCAATTTCTTTTAATTGATCATTTGTACAAAAATAATTTCCCTCATTATGGGCAATATGAAATTCTAAAACTTGATTATCCATATTTTTAAAAAAAACATTTTTCTTATTTTTGATTTTAATAAAAACATTTTTACAAATAAATTCTAAATATCTATTTCTCAATAAAACACCTGGGACCAAGCCAGTTTCAACTAAAATTTGAAACCCATTGCATATACCCATCACCACCCCACCAGAGTTTGCAAAATTTATAACAGATTTCATAACTTTTGACTTGGAAGCCATACTTCCACATCTGAGATAATCTCCGTAAGAAAAACCACCTGGTAAAACAACTAAATCACTTTTTGGAATTTCTGCATCATTGTGCCAAACCATTTTGTTTTTAAAACCAAATTTTTTTAGCGCAACATCCATATCTCTATCACAGTTTGAACCGGGAAATGTAATAACAGATGATTTCATTAATTATTGTGCATCAATAATTTTATAATTCTCAATGACCAAATTTGCCAAAAGTTTTTTGCACATTTCTTCAACAGTTTCTTTGGCTTTATTTGAATCGTTTTCAATTGTATCAATCTCAAAATATTTTCCTTGACGTATTTCGTTTACATTATTGAAACCCATACCGTCCAAAGTTTGATGAATGACTTTACCTTGGGGATCTAAAACATCTTTTTTTAATGTTATGATAACTGAAACTTTCATTTTTTCTTTCTTTTTACGGAAGATAATTTTGTAACATTAACTGCCATTACATTTGATTGCTCATGTAGAATACCTAATCTCTTAGCTACTTCAGTGTATGCAGGTATTAAATCTCCTAAATCTTTTCTAAATCTATCTTTATCTAATTTTTTATCA
>CESM01087875.1_pt1 | contig 20155 bp, 22 predicted proteins | sample 361421 | NCBI WGS metagenome assembly CESM01 (sample SAMEA2622219, study PRJEB7988) | marine metagenome | isolation source: saline water (ENVO:00002010), including | reverse complement strand
GAATTCAAACAATTGGAATTTAGAAGCAGTTGCTATCGCCTTCTCTAAAGTTATAAACAGTCTTCGTACATTTATTCTGTCAAAAGCACTTGGTGTACTTAATCCAGTTTTATCTCCGAATAATACAGTACCTTGTCCTGGGAACGTGGTCACAGGATTAATTCTAGCTCTGTATAATTCATCTCTTTGAGATTGTGTTGGATTGAAAGCAAGTTTTACTGCACCTCTAACGATACCTCTGTTTAATCCTGCTGGTGAATACCAAGCGTCTGCAATTAAATCAGTTCTAGCAGATAATCCTGCCATATCTCCGTTAAGTGGTACGTATCTGTAAACATCGCTATATCTGTCGTACATATATTTGTATCCAGAATCAAAAGACACATAAGAAGATGAAGCGATTCCATTAAAGAAACCAACTACATTACTTTTTTGTGTATTTGAGTTAGATATATTAACTACATCACTTCTCTCTGGAGAAGCAAAAACTATACAGTCTTTTCTTTTCTCAGCGATTGTGATTAAGTTATCAATATGAGTAGCGTCTCCGTCACCAGCCATAATTAAACCAACGTCTGTTGTTTCAGCGTCTTGGAATAATTCGTAAGCTGTTTTCTTTTGTCCAGTAGTAGCAGATGATCCGTTTGCACCATTTGATAATGATACATTAGATACAGAAGTTACCGCTGTAAAAGTTGTGCCTGAAGCAGCTGTTCCCCAATTTGATCCTGAAGGATTGTGGTCCATCCAGTAAATGTAATTAGAAGATTTGTAAATTACATCAGCGTAATAATTATTATCGCCTTGAGCAGATTTACTATCTGAAGCTTTTGAAACTGCTTCAAATTTTTCTAATACTTCACCTTTTGTTCCAGAAATTCCACCATCTTCGTCAACAATAACAACGTGTAGTTCGTCATCACTACCGCCTCTTGCTTGAGCATAAGTTGATGTTCCAGGAGCTTTATTAAATAAATCATAATGTCTCCATCTTCGTCTTACTTGAGCACCGTTTGTTAGTACCTTATGTAAGCCAGATGAATCAGAAGTGCCATAATATTGAGGCTCTTCTTTTCTTACGAAGTTTATATCATTAGTTGATATACTAATAACTCTATATTCGTATTCGTCTCCAAAGTTTACTATGTCGCCAGCGCTGATTCCTGTACCAGATGTTACCGTCATTACTGTATCGCCGACTGTTGTGGCAGCGTCATTTACAGTAGTTTTGTTAACTTCTTCGTAAGCAGTAGCAGAAGGACAAGAAGATATAGATAAACTATTTCCCCAAGTTCCAGCTGTTCTACTAGCCCACATACCTACAGAAGCAGAACCGTCAGCATAATTATTTTGGTAATCAGTAGTATTTTTTATAACAAACGCTGAACCTGATTCAGTTGCGTTTGATACCGATGTATTCTGTACACGGACAACTCTCAAAGCGTTAGAATATTGTAAGAAGTTTGAAGCCGTAAACCAACCTTCAAAGTTTGAAGTGTCAGGTTTACCAAACGTACTTACTAATTCTTGTTCCGAGCTGATTGATACAACTTCATCTAAAGGGCCTTTGTTGAAACTTCCAGCAAAAGCTCCAGTTGAAGTTGATACAGCAGGAATTATTCTTGTTAAGTCTTTTTCCTGTACGAGAACACCTGGTGATACTTGAAATGCCATTAGGTTTTCTCCTTATTAATTAGCTAATTGTTTTGTATATTTTCGCATATTTTGTAAGTTTTCTTACAGCCATAGTCAAAATTCATTACTACAGATATTTATATATTCTTGACTTTACAACCCTTTTCTAACAACTGGATACCATACAGTTCCATACTCATCTATCTCTTCTTTCAACTCTTCTGGTGTTCCATCATCTACAAACCCGAAAGGAGCCATATCTTGCTCTATTAATTTCTCTTGTTCTTCATATAGCATTTGTCTAGCATTAGTATTAGTCATCTCTTTGAAAAAAGGTTGATTACTTAACCAACCAAATATGACTAAGCACATCATTAAATCATCATTACAGCCTTCTTCTGCTTGCCAAGAATTACCACGTCTTGCAAAAGTAGACATTTCTTCTATAATATTAAAATCATTTATGACCATTTTATCGCCTTCAATTAAAGACTTAATGTTAGCACAACCAATTCTTTTAATTTGTTTAGTCATACGTACACCAAAACCAGAACCTCTTCCACTATAACCAGCACCTAGTATTTGTCCTGCTCTACCTTTTTGTGTAGTCATTAACAAACTAGGATATTCTAATTCATAGTTTAAAGACTCTGCTATCTGTTGTCCTATATCATTTGTTTCTACAAGTATTTCTGCTTTGTTATATGCTTTTGCAACTCTATCAATTATATGTGGAAATAAAATTGGTTTAATTTCTTGACTACGATATTTTGCTACAACTCTATAAGGCATTTTACTAACATCAAAAACTAAAAACGCTGAGTAATCTTTATCTACTCCTCTTGATACGTCAACTGTACAAACATATTGACGTCCTTCTACTGGTTTCTCAAACATATCTACACCACCTTTAGATTGTATAGGTGTCATATAAGGAGTTTGTTTAATTTTAACTGGTGCAATTAATGTATCTACTGATCCTAAAAACTCACACTCAAACTCTTGTTGAAACTGTGCCTCGGAAGTATTTCTTATAGTCATTTCTTTCCATTTTTCATCTCTTCCTGGAACTTCTGACCAATGTACTTCAATAGGTACATAATCATTTCGCTTATTTTCTGCGTCTACCCATAGTTTATAAAATTGATTCATTCCGTGAGGAGTAGAAACTATAATCATTTTTGTTTTTTTACCAGATGATATTGTAGGATAAACGGAACTAAAAAACATTTCTGCTATATTAGCAGGTACGAAAGCAAACTCGTCAAGAAATATTATATTAAATGAACCACCTCTTATTGCACTTGAAGAAGTAGCAGCTGCTATAATAGTTGATTTATTTTCTAATTCTATATTACCTTTGTTCCAATTGATAACACCTTGTTGTATATATTTTGGTAAGTTTTCATATGCTAATTGTAATCTTCCTAATATATCTCTAGCAGTAGAAGATTTATTGGCAAGAATAGCTATGTTTGAATTTGGATTAAATATTGCATAGTGTAATAAGTATGCAATTGTTGTTGTTGACTTACCTGATTGTCTAGGTAGTTTGCAAATTGTAAATCTATTTGTATCTATTGTTTTAACTATCTTCTTTTGAAAGTCAAACATTTTAAAAGGTACAAGACCTTCGTCCAAGGAAACAATTTTCATATGTTGTTCCATAAAATATATTGGATCTTGTTGACATTTAGTAAACTCTATAATCTCTTCTTTAGTAAACTCTTGTGGTGTATTTACTTTTTTAAGATTAGGATTACCTAAATATGCGTCTGTTGTACTCATCTTGGTATTATACTTTCTCTTGTTGATACGTATTCAAACCAACCTGTCATTATATATTTATCTTCTTGAGCAACAATTCCTCTATGTGTATGTGTCCAATCAGCAGGCCATATTGTACATAGACCTTGTTCAGCATTTAATTTTAAATTTTGATATTCAAATTCCGTACCGCCATTATCAACATCATTTAAATAAAGTTGAAATGCTAATACTCTATTGGCTGCTTTAGGAGAACCTCTTTCACAATGCCAAGTTTTAAATCCACCATCTGGTTTATAATATTGAAAGTTATAATCAATTAAATCATATCTGTTTATCATACCAGCTCTTTCATATTTTTTAGTATAGTTATCTAAACATTGTTGTAAGTATGCTCTAAATTTATAGATAGGCCAATCAAAATTGTTTATAGCTATTTTTAAATCTACACTATCTTTAACTGATTTCTTAATTGCACCAGTTCCTACAACACCTTCTCTATGATGTTCTTTATTACTATGAAAATAATCTATTAAATCATTACACATATCTTTAGGAAGATACCAACCACCTATAAAACTTTCTTTTGGTATTATGCTACATTCTTTTAAATCATTTGGATACATTTCACCTGTAGTTTGGTATGCCTCAGCACTTATATTACTCATTTTTTTCTCCTTTAAAATCTATATTAACTATCATTCTCATATCACTATTTATTGGATGTTGTCCAGTGTGTATTATGTTACCTTTAAAAAATAAAAATCTTCCTTTTTTAGGAGTTATTTTTTTAGATGGTACAATTTTACTTTGTCCTAATTTCTTCATTTCTTCCTCATATTCTCTATCACTTAAACCGAAAGGTATTTTATTAAAGAATAAAGTATCTCCATCAGAATCATTTATAAAATATATACATACAAAATGCTCATCATTAGTATCTGTATGTGGTGTATTAAATTGGTCTTTATTACCATTTTGCATTTGGTACATTAAGTTTGCTTTTGCTCTTATTAAATCAATACCTTCTATTTTAAAGTAAACACAAACTTTTTGCATTAACATATCAGCTAATCTATAGTGTTCAGATTTTCTTTTGTCATCATCACCTTTTGCACTATGAATATCAAATCCATTATTCCAAAATTCGTGAACCATCATAGGACCATCTTTGATAGCTTCATTATCTTTAAAATAATTTCCGTGTGCTGTTGATACTGTATAAGTTTGTTTTCTTTGATACCAAGGAAAACGGTTTGAATAAAAAAACAATTGTTCAAAATAATTTGTTTCTTCTGTAGTTAGTATATCGTCATACGTAATTATATCGTGGCCTTTAAAAATTTTATCCATTAACTATCACTCCTTCTATATGAGTATATCCTAACTCTTTAGCAGCCTTTACTCTTTGACTTCCTCTCCATACACTATACTTTTTTTCAATATATGGAATACCCATAGCACCATATCTAGGTACTTCTGATATAACGTGTTCTCTTACTTCTATTGGATTTTGCAACTCTTCACCATCTAATAATTCTTTTAGTGGTGTCATTGACTTAATATGAGTTAAGTCTTCTAGTGGAATAATTATTTTATTCGGTACTTTCTGCTTTGCCGTCAATAGTTTCATTTTCAATTCTCTTTTCCTTTACAGTTTCCATACTTTGTTTCTTCAACATCTTTTGTAATTCTGCTGTTGATCCAACAAATAAAGCATTTTTTATATTTGCATTAGTCTTATTAGGCACTTCTTTTAAATCTTTTAATTTCTTTTGTAGGTCTTGTAATTTATCAACTGTAGTTCCAACTTGACCTATCAATTGTCCTGCAACTTCATATGCTCTAGGATGCTGACCTTCTTTTGCAATATCTAATATACCTTGTATTGCTTCTTGACCTTTTTCTATTAAACTATAATAACTTTCTCTACTATAATCATAATCAGTATTAATATCTTTTTCTACTTTCACAGGTACATCACCTTCTTTTCTAACTACAGGTGGTTCAAATTTTTGATTAAGTACTTGTTCAGTAGGAGTTTCAGGTTTAGTTTCTATACCTAAAATCTCGTTAACACTCTCTTCCAATTTGCTCATTATTCATCATTCCCAGTTGTTGGATTATAATTCTTTGTATCATTAAAGAAACTAATCGTTGTTGTAAATCCAAAATCATCATCTGCATTTGCATTTTCAGGTTTTGGTATCGTTATAATTCTTTCTTCTCTTGCTTTGTTTATTGTATCTGTATCAGTATATATATCTGATTGTGATTTCCTAATAACTTTACTTTGCGACATAGGACCATATAGATATGTTTTAGCAGTAAAACTTAAAGTATATACAACTGCTCTACGTGTATTATAACCACCATCATATGTATCAGCATAATCTACGTTATTTAAAATAATAGGCACATCTCTTTTGATATTTAATTCTGGTATTGCATTAATGGTTACTGTATAGTCTGGTTGAAAGTATGGTAATATTTGTTCTATTATTTGTAGTCCATTTTCTGCTGTAGCTGTAAAAGAATATAAGTTAAAACTTATATCATATGGTACTGGTGTGTAATTAAAATTATGTACAGTAGAATCAGAAGATTTAACTCTAACAGTTTTTTGTAATTTATTTAACTTTCTATTAGGATCATATTTTAATCCTACTAATTCAAATCCCATTCTAGGTAAAGTAATTGCAAAGGTTCTACCTTTATCTAAATTAGCTTGTTGTTCTAATCTAGTCATAAACTTTTCTTTAGGTGCATATGCTAATGGCACACGCATTCTTTTAGTGACCGCACCTGTACTAGATTTAGTTTGTACTACTATGTTATTGAATATCTGACCAAACGCTATAGTTAGTCTTCTTAAACTTTGATTATAAAAATGTGTTCCGAACATTATAATATTTTACCTTTGTTAGGTCCTTTTTTAATTCTATATCTTTGTGTGCCTGTTGCACCTATTTCCACTTCTGTTCTTAAAGTTTTCGTGAGCTGTAAAGTTTTTTTTTCTCTATTAACTTTAGCAGTATGTTCCGTTAATTGTTTATGTCTATCTCTTTCCATTATTCGTCTACCTCACCAAATGGATTTCTTTCAGTAAAGTCTAATATATCATCTGCTGTAGAAACAGTATCATAACCTGCTTCAGAATTTAAATCTAAATTGTCTGCATAAGGAGATTGTGTCTGTATATTAGATGATTCAAAATCCTCGTTCATTAAGAAAGATGGTTGACCTGTTGATGTATTAAAGTAATTTTCTAACTGTACTGAACCTGCACCAGTTAATGCTTCTTGTCCATATTCTAATTTTGTTTTAAAGTTTAATTGATCCAAACTATTTGTGTCTTCGTGTTGGTCAATTGCTTCTAAACCAGTATCTAATTTTTCACTAGCATACTCCCATCTAGTTACCTTCAATTTATAAACTGGTAAATTTCCTAATTGATAGAATGGCTCTTGGTCTTCTACAAATAATATTTCAAAGAAAGAACCCATCAAAGGAACAAAAATTATATCACCTTCGTTTGGTCTTCCTACTGCAATTAAATTTGCTTTATTAGCAACAAGATTTTCAAAACTTCTTTTAGCAACAACTAGTGTTGTATCATCTCTAATTTCTAATCCAAATTTATTAATGATTTCTTGTTCGCCAGCAAAACCTGTATTAGTTTCAAAGTACATTTCAATATTAAAAGAGTCATCAAATTTACTGGTTACATCTTCACCTAGTATTAAGTCTTTATTAACTAAAGTCCTAGGAAGATACATAACATCTTGGCCATAAATTTTAAGACCTTCTACTATTAAATCTTCGTGTAATCTTTTTTCGGCAGCGTTTCCTATGCCTCTGCCACTTTGAAAGTAATGATTAATTGGCATAGCATTATCCTATCATAAACGTTGGGTTCAATTCGTATTGTGACCTTATTCGTTGTTCTAAATTTTCTATGTCTGCTAATGCTTGTGAGTAAAGTTGTTCACCATTTAAAGATACTCCACCAATCATTGCAACACCATTAAATTTAGATAAGTTAGCACCCCATTGTTTTTTAAACAAAGCGGTTACGTATTTCTTTAAAAATAAATCATCATAGACATCTGTAAATTGAGATGGATCTAATTGTCTAAAACATTCTATAACCATATATTCTCCAACTTGTAAATCATTTTTCCAATCCATATCAATGTGTAATTTATTATCGTGTTGATTAAATCTCATAGGTTTTTCACCAACAAGTATGTGGTCTAAAAAATCTAAATGTCTTAATACAACATCATAGTTAATAACAGAAGTTGATGAGAAGTCATATAGGTCATTTAATCTTAATTGATATCTAACATCAAATAGATTCATATTACCTTTATTTGAAAATGGAAATATATTAACTACTGATAATACAGTTTCAGGAACTATAATATAACTATTACTTTCAGTCCAACTAGTTGATACAGTAGTTGAATCACCATAGACTTTAGTGGCAGTTTCTTCTGTACCTGCACCGTTAATTCTATCGTAATCTGCTTGAGTATACTTGTATTTTAAATAGGTTCTTTTAACACCATCATAGTGATATTGAGCAAAGTATTGTAATGCCTCGTCCAGTCTGTCTTCTAACTGGTCATCATCAACGTTTATCTCTATGACTGGTTTTCCTAATGCTCTTAAAGCATACTGTTTTAGTTGTTCTCTTGTTGCTGGTTTTGCCATTTAATCTTCCTATAGTACTGTAGTACTATTTATAATAATAATTATATCTTCGGAAAGAGATTATCGGCGCAAAACAACTTTATATCTTCTTCTGGTAAACCTAGTGATTTCATTGTTCTAGGGGTATGTGGATTCTGTTGTTGGTGTTCACAATAGAAATTTTGTGCTCTTATTACATCTTCTTTCTTTGAATCGCTATTATAATGTCCTATCTTATCTATGTAAGAATTCAAATTACTTATTGCTAATTCACATAATTGATTTAATTCTTTAAATTCTGTTATATTACCAGCAGCTATCATACCTTCACTAAAGATTGCTTTAGCCCAATCTGGTAATTCTCTTTCTTTTGATGGTTTAAACCATTTAGTTTCTTCTATAAAATATCTTGTTAATGGATGTTCTTTTTTTAATAGTGGACTAAAGTCGTGAAAGCATCCTGTTACCTTATTCTTACCTGCAATAACATCAAAACCATAAATTGGTCCTCCATTTTCTAACATTGGAAACAAACATATATGTGCCATCCAAAGACCTTTAGTTTCTCTGGCGTCAACAACATCTACGTGAGCTCTTCTGATACTCATACTTGACCAAGTACGATTTGTCCAACCTGGTTTATTAAATCTTTCCATACCAGGTTCTTTGTATTCTACTAAACTTCTATTTAATACTTCTACAATATCTTTTTCTAATCTTATTAATCTTTCCCAAATCATTGTTCTAAAGGATTCTTCTCTATATATTCAGAAGTCATTACTTGTCCTACATTAGATGGTGCTTTATTTTCTTCAGGCATAGTGCTTCCACTTCCACCTTTACCTTCTAAAACTCTAATCAATGAATCTAAATAAGGTTCTATCTCTTTCATTTCTGCAAATAATCTTGTTGCATATTCAAAAACTAATTTAGTTTCAGGAACTATTGTATGTTGATATACATTTAAATATCCATTAATTCTTTCTCTAACAATGTTCTTCCATTCTTTTACTTGACCATCTTTAAATTGATAATATCTATTAGGTCCTGGTGTCTTTCTTTTAATCATTTGACCTCCAGATAAATCACCTAAATGTCTAGCGTAAATATGACAATATAATTTTTGTGGATCTTCTTTAATACTATCAACGTGTTTACAATAATCAGCTGTACTTTGTGTTATAAGTGGTGGATTGTCGCTAGGCCATAATGTTTTTACATCATAGTGTATATGTTCAGCTCTTTGTAAACCTTCTGTATCTTTAAACAGACCGTTATCAATAGCATATCGTTCTACTGTAGAGTAGCAAATTAATTGATTGTATAGGAAAATTGCGTAGTGTTTTGGATTAATAAATCCAGACATTAAAGTTTTTACAAACTCTTGTCTTTCAGCGTTAGTGTGAACTTCTTTAGTTAATTCTTTTATGTCAAGCATATCATTATATCTCCATCTATACTATTTAGTATAGTTAACTATAACAAAGCAGAATTTAATTGATTAAGAGTATCTTCTCCAAGCTCTGATATATAATTGTGTTGTAGCGCCAGAATAACCACCGTATGTAGGAGAACCGTTGTCATCCATATTTTTAGACCAAGGTTCTATGTCCCAACCACTTGAGCAGGTTTGTACAATTCTTACAGTTCCGTCTGGACCGCAAATTCTGTTATCGTCTTGGTTGTGATGTTGGTAATAAACTGTATCACCATTAACTCTCCAAGAACAAGTTAAACCGTGGTCATTTGCTTCAGTTGGAAAGATTGCCATATTCATATCTGCCCAACAGTCAAACGGACATATAAATTCATTGTTTGAAGTATTCCAACAGTTACCCCAAGAGTTACCGTCAATATTTCCATTACCTGTTGAGTTTTGATATACTACCCAACCACCAGCAGTTAAGTGTTCGTGGTTATAACCGTCTATGGTTTGGTTAGAATTCATATATCTTTTTTCCCAATAACTTTCTTTATGGTCAATTACTTGCCAAGCAGCACCAACTTTACATAATCTAACAAAGTCTGACTTAACAGTACCAGACCAAATCTCAGCACCAGAGTTATCTCCAGCGTCTTGATTAACCCTTACTTCGTGTTGTCCAACTCCAGATGTTACCGTTGTGTCTGCATTACAAAATATAGTTATAATAACATTACCAGTAACCGCTGCTAAACTAGGTAGAGTAATTACTCTATTTTCAGCATTTGCTGATGTACCTAAAATATATTCTGCATTACCATTTACATCACCAGCTGTGATTGTATAGTCAGCAGTTTTTGCTACTATACTGTTATTCTCTCCAGCACTACCAAATGTAAAACCTGTAGCAGTACTATCAATTTTTAATGCTTGTCCAGCAGTTCCCATTGCAAGGTTTCCGTCCCAAACAGTAGACTGTTTAGTTTGTAGATTCCAACTTGCGTGAACTGTTCCAGCAGTTGAAGGAGCATTTCCAGTTGAAGCTGTAATACAAATATACGTTCCTAATTTTCCTGCGTCATTGTAGTTGACTATATCATCTACTGCATAAGCAGTGGAATTGTCGTATGTGCCTCTCCACGTGGGTTTAATTGCTGCTAAATTGAGTGTTGCCATTGTTTTTCTCTATTCCTATTTATCTCTTTACGGTTTTGTCGGCCATACTATATCGTCTATATTCGGATATGTAGCAGGCAAATCTCTTAAATTTTGTCTGTAAGTTGTCATATCTGCTGACATTGTATTATCAGATAAAGCAAGGTAATCTGTTTCTTGTAATAAAGCATTTCTAATTTGTCTTGCTTTAACCCAACTTGCTTTTTTGTATGCTTCATCTATTGTTGAATAATCTTTTTCTCCAGGATAAGGCATAACGTCTGTATCCCATTTAACTAATCTCCAAGTTTTTTCAGCATCAGATTCAGTTCCGTTAAATGCACCGTTTGCTTGTCCTATTTTTGCTAATCCAGCTGCCCAATCTTGGTGACTTAAACCGTGTGAGTTGCCTTTTACGTAATAATATTTTACTATATTAGCCATTATTTACCATCCTTTCTTAAACTTTTCAATTTCATTACTGGATGTCCGCCTTCAGGATCTGCACCCCAAGGAAAACTTTTAACTACTTTATCTTCTCCATCAACTTTTACTGTTTTATGTGAAAAATAATTCCTATTAGCACTTCTAACTTGTTTAATCATATCATATAATTCTTTTAATAATGCTTCTTCACTAGAGTGGTCTTTAGTAACCTCATATTTAAGTTTCATTATAGTTCCTAAACCAGCGGGATTGTTAACATTATCTTTTTTAGCTTTTTCCCATTCTGCTTTTATGTCTGCAATATCTCTAGCCATTATGAATATCTCCTTGTTGCTCTTATATGCAATTGGCATACTTCTCCTGAACGACCACCATAAGTAGTACATCCATTATCGTCCATATTTTGGTTCCAAGGTTCTATATCCCAACCTGAAGTACAAGGTTGATAAATTCTTATGTATCCATCAGGACCAGAAACTCTTCCGTCTGAACTTCTTGATTGATGTCTCCACATATCTTGTCCGTTAATTCTCCAAGAAGCAGTTAAACCGTGGTCATTTGCTTCTGCAGGAAATGAAGCTGATAAGTTTGCGTCTACCCAACAGTCAAATGGACAAATAAATTCGTTATTACTAGAGTTCCAACAGTTACCCCAATCGTTTCCATCAAGTGTACCAGAGTTTGTAGAGTTTTGGTATACTACCCAACCACCAGCAGTTAAATGTTCGTGGTTATAACCATCTATGTATTGGTCAGACGCCATATAACGTCTTGAAAAAAACGTTTCTCTATTGTCTAATACTTGCCAAGCGGCTCCCATTTTAATCATTCTTACAAAGTCGCCTTTAGCAGTTCCTGACCAAATTTCAGCACCAGAATTATCAGCAGCGTCTTGATTTACTACTACTTTATAATCTGCAATTCCAGAAGTTATACTAGAACTAACGTTTACAATAATTGTTAAAACTGTAGTAGCTGACATAGCAGATAAAGCAGGTAAAGTAATTGTTTTGTTTCCACCAGAAACATCAATTGATACAACTGTTTCTGTTTTGCCATCTACGTCTGCTGCTACAATTGTGTAGTTAGCAGTTTTAGCTAGAATTGACATTCCACCTGTAATAGTTTGCCACTCTAAAGCAGTTGCACCAGCATTTACTGCTAATGCTTGTCCAGCAGTTCCTATTGTTAAAGAACTGTCAAAAACTCCACCTTCGGAACTTTTCGTTTGAAAATCCCAACTTGAATGAAGTGTACCATTAGTTGATGGAGCATTACCTGTTGAAGCAACTTTACAAATATATGTATTTTGTGTACCAGCGTCTGTGTACTGTACAATGTCATCTACTTTATAAGCAGTCCCAGCGTTATATACGCCTTTCCATACTTGTTTAACTCTTCCTAAATTTACGAATGCCATATCTTACCAGTACCTCCTCCAAGCACGTATGTGTAATTGTGTTCTTTGACCTGAAGCGCCTCCATAAGTATTACAACCATTGTCGTCCATATTTTGGTTCCAAGGTTCAATATCCCAAGTAGCAGAACAAGGCATAACAACTCTACAAGTTCCGTCTGGACCAGAAATTCTTCCATCGGAGTGTCTTCCTTGCTGTCTGTAAATAGTTGTACCATTTACTTTCCAAGAAGTTGTTAATCCGTTATCGTTTCCTTCACCTGGGAAACAAGCGTCTAGGTTCATATCTGCCCAACAATCAAATGGGCAAATGAATTCGTTATTTGAAGTATTCCAGCAATTACCCCAAGAGTTACCGTCTAGTTTTCCGTTTCTTGTAGAGTTTTGGTATACGTTCCAACCACCAGCTGTTAAGTGTTCGTGGTTATATCCATCAATATATTGGTCACTATTCATCCATCTATGTTCAAAATAAGTTTCTCTATGGTCTAATACTTGCCAAGCAGCACCAATTTTGCACATTCTAACAAAGTCACCTTGTTTAGTTCCTGACCAAATTTCAGCACCAGAGTTATCGGCAGCGTCTTGATTTAATTTAACTTCGTATTGTCCAACTCCAGATGTTACCGTTGTATTTGTATCTATAGCAACTGTAATAATCATATTTGCTAAATTAGCAGCACTTAATGGTGGTAAAGTAATTGTTCTATCTCCACCTACAGCATTACACCATACAACTAATTCGTTTGAACCACCACAATCATCATTGGTAATTACATAGTTAGCAGTTTTTACTAATTGTTTTTGACTAGCACCAACTGATCCAAATTCTATAGCAGTTGCACCAGTATTTACTTTAATATTTGAACTTGCAGCTCCCATAGTAATGTCTGTAAATAAACCACCTGGACCTTTAGACTGTACTGCCCAAGAACCGTGAACTGTTCCACTAGTTGATGGAGCATTTCCAGTTGAAGCTGCTGTACAGATATAATATCCTGGTATAGCACCATCTGTATATGAAACTATATCATCAGCAATATAAGCTGTTGAGGCGTCATAAGCCCCTTTGAAAACTTGTTTAATTCTACCAATTGTTTGTACTGCCATTGTTTCTCTCTATTTAACTTCTATAGTTAATTCGCCATCAGCGTTGATACCGAATACTAAACCGTGTGTTGATATTAATGTATCTCTAAAAACATCTGTTCCATTAGGATGAGTTGAAACTGAAATGTCGTCCACAGCATTTGTGTAAGTTGCTTGTAGAACTTCTTTATTCGAATCAGAATCAGTATCAGCTGTTTGTAATCCGTAAAAGTCTATGTTTTGTGCTACTAGTGATTTTAAAGTTGCCATTGTTTCTCTCTATTCCTATTTATAATGTTTTTCTAATATAATATATATAAAATTAGAAATTCTCCAATAATTTCCATCCTTTTGTTGCACCTGTATATACAAGTCCAACTGCCGCATTTTCAGTAGATATTGTTAAGTCTGCGTCTGCGCCATTAATTTTTTTCGTGTTTCTTCCAACAGTTAAGTTGTTAGTATCAAACGTTCCAGATACGTCTAGGAATCTTACCATATCTCCCATAAGAGGAGAAGCAGGTAGATTAATAGTAAATGCAGCTGTTGATGTATCAACCATATATCTTCCATTAGATAAAGCTGTCATTGCGTCATCAGCATTAGTTTTTGTTTCCCAAGGATTACCAGCACCAAGTGAGTTCCATTGTGATCCGTTATAACCTTCCCAAGATGTTATAGTTGTGTTATATCTTAATTGACCAGCATATCTGTTAACACCTGTAGGTCTTTCGTTAGTTGTACCAGTAGGTGGAACCATTCCGCCAGTTCCCATTTTATCTCTTGTTAAGTATCCTCTTACAGCTGATTCTGTAGGTAAGGCAGTATTACTGTCTCCACCCATAGTTTCATCTGTACTAAATTCGTTTACTGTTGATCCGATTGAAGCACCAATAGAACCAAGTTGTAATTCAACTAGTCCAGAAAGGTCAAAGGCGTCTGCATTTAACGTAGCAGTTCCAGTTGCCTGTTCAATCTTGAACAAGTCTCCAACTCTATAGTCACCATTTTGGTCAGTAGAAGTAAAGTAAACACGACCTCCTGACAACTCGGTAACTTCATCGCCTGAGTCTGCGTTTTGTGTTGATGTACCAGGATAGTTTGTAGTATATAAATCACCAGTACCAATGTACAACCAGTCGTGAGCGGTTAATCTAACGTTTGAGTATAAACTTGTAATATTTGTAGTTGTGTTTTGAGCAACAGCGTCTGAACTTCCTATAATTGAAGCAAGTCTAACTGTAGCAAATTTGTTTGATGTATCTTCTTCGGTAACAGCAGATACTCTTTTGAACTGATTAGCAGGAGCAGCTGTTAAGCCGTTTTCTGTAATGTTGTTCATATAACCCCAAAGTTTAGTATTTCTCGCTGTCGCAGCTGCTTCGGCATTTGTAGCGTTAGTAGTTTGCGTTGTAGCAGGAGTTCCTGTTTGGTGTAGAGTATATGTTGTGTTTGTAAAGATATTTGTATTAATAATATCTCTTAATCTTTCGTTCATTGCTTTGTGGAAAGGTATCTCTCCAGCTGGCAATTGAGAAGTAGTTCCTATCCAATATTCTTTTGCACGTTCAACTGTATCTGAATGTGTACCAGCAGATAAGTCGGCAGCAACAGAAGCAATGTTTTTCTTCATCTGGTCTTCAAATCTAACTCCTCTTTCCGATGTGTAATCAGAAGAATAGTTAGTTTGGAACCAAGCAACTATTTCGTCTCCTAAGAATTCTTTGTTTAAAGTTATTAGTACTTCAGCATTTGGATATTTAGCTTCAGGAGCAAAGTTAACGTTGTCTCCAACTTTGATAACATTTGCACTACCTAATGTTGCGTCAGAAGATTTAAGAGGTACTAACGCACCTTTAATTCCAGTTTGAGCAACTCCACTTGCACCATCATCAGCAAGTGTTAATTGATATGTTGTACTATCTGCTTTAATAACAGTACATACTTCACCTTTTGTAAAGTTGCCTGTTCTATTTTCTATGTGAATATATTTTGCACCTTGGTTAACTCTAAAGATTTCAGCAGTTGCACCAGAAGTATCACCTGTAATTCGTAAGTTTGTTTCTAAAATATCAGCGTTTGATGTTGGAGCAGTAAATCCTAAAGGATTCCATTCTAATAACTCTCCTCTAGTCTGTACAACTCTAGCAGTTTCATCTCTAGTATTACCATCAGCAACAGCACCTTTTTCTCCGTAAGAAGAAGAACAGTTTGTAGCTCTTAGGAATCCACCAGCAGAAGCATAGTAAGCGATTGCACAATAGTATGTAAAGACTGATACTGTTTCAGCACGTCCTTTACCAATTGCGTGAACTCCAATACCATCGGAGTTAATTTGTGTAAAGTCATTTGCAAGCATTGATTTATTACTTGTAGCTGACGTATGAATATTTCCGTCTATCTGTATTCCGCAAGCGTTATCGTTTTTAGAAGTACAGTTTTGTATGTATGGTGATGTATCTGTAATATTTCCTGCAGGATCAAGAGAAGCAACAGCAGCTCTTGCTTTTGTACCACCAGAAATTGAAGCAGTTCCTGTAGCTTTAGGTATACCGTCAAGTTTGTGAATTGATAACTGCCTCATATTTGTTCTATTGTTAAATAAGAACATATTAGCAGCGTTGTTATTTTCTAAAGTAGCACAATCAAAAGTTAATGTTGTTGCACCACCAATTGATCCACTAGCAATTGTAAACGTATCATTTACAGCGTGTCCATAACCACCGTGATATACTTTAACTATAGGTGTTGTTGAATCACCAAATGTTTTAACAACAACAACTAATCCGTCACCAGTACCTGATGATGTAGGATGTAAAAATTCGTATGTTCCAGCTGCTCCACCAGTACCACCTGATATAGTATCAATAGTAGCAACCTGTGAAGATGATCCAGCAACTGGATAAGTTTTAGTTCCACTTAAACAACTAAATTTAATATTTGCAAGTGTAGCAGTATTACCTGTAGATAGTCCGTGAGTTTCAGAAGTTGAAAGTGTTAATAGTCCAGAAACATTATCGTATGTAGCACCATCAATATTTCTAACTACGCTATCTGTTCTAGTTGCCGTACCACCAGACACATATGTATGTGCTAAAGTAGAAGGTCCTAATTGAACTGTAAATTGTGTTGAAGATGTAACCGTTACCTCATATGATACAGGTGTTGCAACATAATTAGGCATTACTTTAACACCTCTTAATGATTCACCTTGTATGGTTACTCCTTCAGGAACTCTTAATGGTAAATTTTCTTTGTATACACCGTTCTTAATGTTGATAACGTCACCAACAGAAGCGATAGCAACTTTAGCTGTTATTGCACTTGAAGCAGATGGCGAACCAACTCCTGCAAACGTAATAGTATCTTCTTCGGCGTGATTTTTACCACCGTTTGTAATAATAATTGTAGGTGTAGATGAACCATCTGTTGTAATTCTTGCTGAAACTGTTGTACCAGAACCAGATGAACCAGTTGATGATACATCAAAAGTACCTGGTGTTCCACCAGTACCACCTGAAATATCTTTAAATGCTAAACAGTCACCTGTTGTAGTATGTGATAATGCGTAATTAAGTGTTTTAAATGGTAATGCAGCTGTACCTGGGTTTGAATCTGATCCAGTTACCGATACAAAGTGAGAAGATTTAGCTTCAGAAGTTGACCACTTAACATCTGTTCCATCAGTTGTAAGATAAGCACCAGCAACACCAACAGGCAATCTGTTTGATTGCGTTGCGTCCCTGTATAATAAATCACCTCTAGTAGTTAAAACTCCACCAGTATCTCCTTGCGACATCATCTGCCATTTAGAAGCGTCTGATCCTGGAGTTATACCTGCGTTTGTGTCAGCGACTGATACATAAGCAGAAGCAGAATACTCTACAGTATCTCCTTTAAAATAAGTTGTTCCAGAATTGTAGTTACCTTTCCAAGTAAATCCTTCTACAAGTTTTTTCCAATAAGTTGCGTTAGTAGGTTTTGTTCCTGCTGTTGTGTTAGCAGTTGCAACAAAAGACCAACCACCAAATACTACTGTATCTCCAGTTTTATATACTGTTGCGTCATCATAATCTCCAACTGCTTGAAAACCAGGATTTAATAAGTCCCATTCAGAAGTACTTCCTAATGGGGTTACACCTTGAACTGTAGTTGCTACAGCAACGTATGAATATCCTCCGTAGGTTACAACGTCACCTTTTTGGTAACTTGTTCCAGAATTGTAAGAATCTTCAAATTGTAATCCTTCAGCGTATACTACGAATTTTGTTGAATCGAAAGTTGATGTTGATGTATGTTGAGTTGTACATCTGTATTGAGTAGAACCGTAAGCAACTAAATCATTTAATTTATAGTGTGTAGTAGCTGCCCAATTGCCTTTAAATGCTAAACCTTCTGTATGAAGATTCCATTTTGTTGCTGTTAAGTCTGTATAGAAACCTGCTGTTGTAGAATCAGAAGTGTGATTAAGTACACAAACGTATGTGTTTGCACCGTATTTAACGATATCGTCAACAATGTAAGCTGTTGAAGCTACCCAATCGCCTCTCCATTTAAATTTTATTCTACCTAATACGAAATCTGCCATTTGTTATCCTCTATGCTTTTTTCCAATTTTTTGTAGCACCATCCTGTGCGTTTGCCCAAGAGTAATCAGTACCTTTAAATCGCATTACGAGGAAACCATTGTCATTTAAAAAATATTGATACTTGTCCATTTTAAAAGTATGTTGTGCCCACTCTCTATTACCTTTGTTATTATCTGTACTAGCCAATCCAGTTTCTGAAATTCCTGGCGCACTAGAATTCACATCTGTTCCATCTGCTAATTGATTTTGAACCATATCTTGTAAACCAGAAAATGCAGGTCCAGAACCATCACTCATTTGAATCTCTTCATTACTATTTAGTTTAACTTTAGTGTAATAAAGAAGACCATCATCTTTTTTTGTTAAAGCGTGTATAGCATATTCACTAGTACTATCTACAAATACACTTGACTTTTGGTCGCTAAAACTATCGTGGGAAGGATCCCTAACGGTAGTTGAAGTGCTTGATACTAGTAATGCCATTTTCCTTTATCTCTCTTAAAGTTAATACTATTTATAATTTTTAAATACTCTCTTATTATATTTATATAACATTTTTATGTGATTGCCAAGATACTTGCTACTGCCTCAACTTGTACAGAAGAGGAATCAGGAGAAGGATCAGCGACAACTCTCAATATGTCATTGTTCTCTAAATTTATCGGTTTGTCCAGTGTTAATGTGTTGTTTGCAGGGACTTCCAAATTCTTTCCTACGTGATAAAACGTTGATCCACCATCTACAGTAACCTTAACAGTTACCTTAGCTGCGTTTGACTCACTAGCATTTGATAGATATACAGCGTGAATTACAGCAGTTTCAGAACCTCCTGCTGTATATAAGTTTCCAGCAGACGAATCTGTCGTTGGAACAGTTAATCCCGCATTTTTAAATGTACTTGCCATATATTATCCTACGAACCGAATACAACAGAATAAGCTAAAGCGTCATCTTGGGTACCTATTGTACCTGATGAATTAGGCAGTTTCAAAACATTATCAGCTGTAGGTTCTTCAACCTGTAGGATTGTTTCAAAAGCGTTCTCTAAATTACCTTCAAATATAAAATGACTTCCATTCATAGTTATATTTTGGTCAGTTATAGCATTATTAGCGGTAACATCTTGTAGAGATACAGAACCTGCACCTCCTAACTCTTTGATTAATCCTGATGTTGTTTTTGTAAAAAACTTACCATCTTGAATATTCATAGCTAACTCTCCAACATCCATATTACCAGCTGATGGAATTCTAGTTGCTACTTCTGTACGGTAAGGTTTAATTTTTGTTGCCATTATCTTTTCTTACTCTTCATTCTTGCTCTAAATTTAATTTTGTTTATTAGTTTACTTTTTGTTAATCGTCTGTCTAATTCAATACCCATTTTTCTACCAATGGATTCTAATTGTTTTTTTGTTCTTGATTGTAATTCTTTTAATGATATAGTTTCTGGTTTTTTTATAGAAGGAGCGCCTGAAACAAAAAACCATTTAATCTTCTTCCAAAGATTCATTAGAAAGTTCCTCCATCAACTGTAGAAACTTCTACGTCACCAGAGGTAACTGTAAAGTTTGAAGAATTAAATGAAGCTACTCCTATGTTTGATGTACTTGCTAATTCACCAACTATTTGTAATGTATTACCACTTGCAATAGTATTGATACCTTCTCCAGCAAGAAACTCTAAAGTTCCACCAACTCTAACTTGACCAGCAGTTGATGTTTCATCTTTAAAATATAAAGGATCAGCAAGTTTATCACTTGCAATACTTCCTGCTAACATAGCACTTGTAATTCCTAATGCTTTAACTCTTAATGCGTCTCCACTTACTTCTACAGAAGAACCATCAACAGCAACATCTATTGTATTGCCTGATTTTGTTAAAGCTGCACCAGCAGTAATTTGACCTGCACCAGAAAATTGTGCTACATCTAAA
>CESM01088215.1_pt1 | contig 20203 bp, 15 predicted proteins | sample 361421 | NCBI WGS metagenome assembly CESM01 (sample SAMEA2622219, study PRJEB7988) | marine metagenome | isolation source: saline water (ENVO:00002010), including | reverse complement strand
ATGGATCCTACAACGCCGGATCCATCTACTACCTCAACCAATAGTCATAAACCCCCAGGTTGTTTATGTTGATAGAAACATTCTGATAATAAGTAATTATCCGTGGAGTTGATTAGAGAGCAACGATAGATCTTCCAGGAACTTTTCCGCTCTACGGAGTTTGATATCTTCAAAACCTCGGACATCTGTTGGCAGAGAAGCTAATGCTAGAACTTGATGGCGATTGTTTTCCTGAAGAACATTAAGGGCTCGAGTTATTTCTATCCTGTATTGGTCACGTATCTTTCGTTCAGTTTTTCTCACTTCAGCTAACCCGAAAAGGTCAAATGGGGTTCCGCGTAGAAATTTTCCCTTTGCGAGTATCCGCATCAGAGGTAACGCAACCTTATAAGGCAGTTTGAGTTTCCGTTTCAGCCCGAGTGCGCGAAGGAAAGGAGGGTGGAAATGCCATAAGGCCTGTCCGGAACTCTGAGGCACTTTCTTGATTTCACTCTGTATCTCAGCCAGGGAAAAAAGCCGTGCAACTTCGTATTCATCTTTGTAAGCAATCAATTTATGCATGCCTCGCACAACCGCTTCTACAAGCTCATCCCTATCATGTTCACTTCCAAGGGATTCAGAAGCTCTAACTGCTTTGGCAACCACTTCAAGATATTCTTCAGCAAGTTTATTGCCCTGATATCCAAGGAGGTCAATTGAAAGTAACCGAATTAACGAAGCGGTAGATTCTCTTGTGCCAAGTTCTCTAATTTTTGACTCGATTGAAAATGGCAACTTTACTTCTTCTACAGAGCTTGATTTTTCTTGTTCAGAATTCGAATGAGATTCCAATAATTCAGGATTGTGCGCCCAAGCTCTCCCCCATCGAAAAGCGGCAATATTCTTGGTCGTGGAAACTCCATTAAGCGAAATTGCCTCCTCAAAATATTTAGGGTCTACGGGGATAGCGCCCTTTTGAACAGCTACGCCAAGCAGGAAAATATTAGCCCCAGTCGCTTCTCCCACAAGATCCCTACATAAAGCCATAGCGTCAACAAAAACATTAGCTAATGCATTCGTTGACGTAGCCACTCGATCAACAAGAGTGTCCTCTGCAGGAAACTCTGCGTACGGGTTTCCTATCATCGACCCGGTGGGTGTTACCGAATCTGATGCTATGACCATGGTATGGCCAGGTTTAGCTACCTCTAATGCTTTATCGCTCGCAGCAACTAGTAAATCGAACGCCAAAATAAGATCAGCGCTTTGCTTCGTGAGGAGATTTGATGGGCGCGCTTTCTCCCGAGTCAAACGAATATCGCTTACCACGGGGCCTGCTTTTTGCGACAAACCGGTCTGGTCCAAACCTCGGACTTCAAAGCCGTTGAGCATCGCCGCAGTTGCTAAGATTTGAGCGGCTGTCACCACTCCGGTTCCTCCGATCCCCGCCATCCTTAGATCTAAACTGTCACCAGTAAAGCGCAGTGTTGGAGAAGGGAGGGCATCTAACCCCGTTGCGTCTTCAGTTAACTCATTTTGGTTTCCTTGAGGGGAAGTTTTCACTGTTAGAAAACTTGGGCAGTCACCCTGAAGACAAGATGCATCAAAATTGCATGATCCTTGTTCGATAAATGCTTTCGGGCCAAACAATGTTTCTTGCGACTGAACCGAAAGGCAATTAGACACTTCACCGCAATCTCCACATGCTTCGCAGATTCTATGATTGATAAGAACTCTAAAGTCAGGCTTTTCTACCGCCCCTCTTTTCCTAGAACGCCGTAATTGGGCTGCGCAGGCTTGATCGTGGATCAAAACTGTAACTCCATCAATCGCAGAAAGAGTTTCTTGTGCTTCTACGATTCGACTCCTATCCCAAAGCGCAACTTCTCTAGGAATGTCAAGATTTTTATATCGTGTGAGATCTTCAGTCGTAATAATAATTTTTTTGACACCTTGCGCAAGCATGACTTTAACCACATCAGGAATACCCAAGCCGCCTTTAGGGTCTTGGCCTCCAGTCATTGCAATTGTGCCGTTAAACAAAAGTTTGAAAGTGATTTTGCTTCCAGCCGCAATAGCTGAGGGAATCGTCAACTGGCCAGAATGGAAATATGTTCCATCTCCAATGTTTTGAATAAAATGTTCCCGATCTACGAAAGGTTCCATACCAATCCATTGCATGCCTTCGTTCCCCATGGCGGTGACCCCAGCAATCTCTCCGACACGTTCATCATCCATGAGAAGGACCATCGTGTGGCAACCGATACCTGCACCGATAAGAGCATCTTCAGGCACTTTCGTACTCGTATTATGTGGGCAGCCCGAACAGAAATAAGGGCTTCTTTGCGTTGATAGCGGGATCAGGCTTTTCTCTCTTCTGATTTCCTGTGGGAAGATTAGTTTGTCTTGAATCCGCAGTGAGAGTCTTTCATGTAACCCTTTCACCATCGTGTCAGCATTGAGAATCCCATGACTTGGCATCAGCGTACGCCCGTCGGGGTGAGTTTTACCTAATACTCGTGGTTGGTGAGCGCTTCCATACAAAGCATCCTTGACTAACCATTCAGCAGTTGGATTTTTCTCTTCTATAACAATTATCTCTTCAAGGCCTCTTGAAAAATTTCTTATATTCTCTGGATCAAATGGAATCGGAAGTTGGAGATGGAGTAAACGTATCCCAGCAGATGCAATTTCTGCTTCTGTTCGCAATCCTAAGACATGCAGGGCGTGGCGTAATTCATGGTATGTGAAACCGCTAGCAATGAGCCCCACCCAAGCATCAGGTGGATCAACTGTGGTTGGGTTTAATTTATTAGCGACTGTGTATCTCCGAACCAACTCTGAACGTACCATTCGTAGGTCCTGTTCAAGTTTTAAGTTGTTCGGAGGTAAGAGTTTGGCATCAGGGCGATGCTCGTAAGGAGCTCCATCAATTTCGAGATCTGGGACTTTAGGAGAGATTAGTGTTGAAGCGAGGTCTATGGTCCCACTTCCATCAGCAACTGCATCAACAACTTTGAGAGCTGTCCAAGCTCCAGTGATTCTACTGAGGGAAATAGCATGCATCCCAAGTGTTAGAATTTCATGCACATCTCCGGGATAAAGAATCGGCATGTGGAGATCAACAAGCGTTGCATCAGAACTGGAGGGCAACGTTGAGCTTCTAGCGGCCGGATCATCTCCAACAATCGCAACCGCGCCACCATATCGAGAAGTTCCTGTGAATACAGCATGCCGTAATGCATCGCCAGCGCGGTCAAGACCAGGGGCTTTCCCATACCACAGGCCAGTTATTCCATCGTAAGCGCAATCAGGTTGTTCAGCTGCTAATTGACTACCCATGACAGCAGTCGCTCCATGCTCTTCGTTAAGAACTGGACGATGCACTATTGGGAGATCAGGAACATTTTCTCTTGCCTTATCAATTTCAAAATTTAATCCTGCTAGTGGCGATCCAGGATAGCCTGCTAAAAAAGCTGCAGTATTCAAACCATTTTTCCGGTCAGTGCGTATTTGTTGAACTGGAAGCCGCGCAAGAGCTTGTACTCCCGTCAAAAATACTTTTCCGGAGTCATTTAAATATCGATTGCTGATCTTGTATCCGTTAGCGTCAGGCATAGACCTCCTATCTTCACGAGCGACCTTACCGTGTTTGATACTTAGTCTTTCATATTAGAACTGGGCGTGTGTCACCTTTAGCAATTATCAAGCAATAGGTGCGCCCTCGACAGGAATCGAACCTGTGGCCTACCGCTTAGGAGGCGGTCGCTCTATCCTACTGAGCTACGAGGGCAATGGTGAGAGGATACTAGCGGTTCAGGTCCTTGACTTAGGAGATCGGAATTCCTTAAGCAGATCAGGAGAAATTCTGCCAAACCCCACGAATGGCGTTTTGTTACCTATGCTTTTAATAATGCGAGTACATGACACAATGAGGAACCAGCTCGTTGAGCTAGAGCTTAGAGAACCAGGAAAAGTTTCTATCTACGCATGTGGCCCGACCGTATACGATGTCCCCCATCTAGGGCATGCTCGAACAGCGCTAACATACGATATTCTCAAGCGATATCTTGAATGGCAGGGGTACGAGACCAATCTTGTCAGCAATATAACTGATATAGATGACAAAATAATAAACCGCTCTGCAGCAGAAGGTATTTCTGAATCAGAATTAGCTGCGACCTACACATCTATATACATAGAGCAATTACGAGAGTTCGGGGTCAAAGACCCAGACGCGAGACCCCATGCAACTGAATACGTTGATCAAATGATCAAGATCATTGAGAAACTGGTAACCAATGGAGTCGCATACGAGATCCCTGAAAGTGGCATATATTTTGATGTCAGCAAGTTTGAGACATACGGCGCGTTAGTGCAAAGAACCGCTGATGATCTGCGTGAAAGTGCCCAAGCCCGCATCTCATCAGATGAACAAAAAAATGATCCTTTAGATTTCGCTCTATGGAAAGCAGCAAAACCAGGAGAGCCGACATGGGAAAGTCCTTGGGGGCCTGGGCGACCGGGTTGGCATATTGAATGCGTCGCTATGTCGTTGGATCTCCTAGGAGATAATTTCGATATTCACGGAGGTGGATCAGACCTTACGTTCCCCCATCATGAAAATGAAAGAGCAGAGTCTGAAGCTGCAGGCCATACATTCGCCCGACATTGGATGCATAGTGGAATGCTGAATGTAAGTGGTGAAAAAATGTCTAAATCGCTCGGTAATTTCCAAACACTTGGCGATGCTATGTCACGTTACGGAGCACGTCCGCTTCGGCTCGCCATGCTGCAAGCTCATTATCGTTCATTAATGGAACTCTCCGACGAAACAATGGCGGGCGCTTCTGGAGGAATAGAACGGATAGATGCCTTCTATAGAAGGATGCAAGGGAGCGGAATTACAGCTGGTAATGCCAGTAAGGAAGTCCGCGATAGATTCTCACAAGCAATGGATACCGACCTAGGAACGCCTGATGCTTTAGGTGTAATTTTTGAAACGATTACTGCCGGCAATAGTGCTATTGATAATCAGGATCTTACAGTTGCTTCATCATCATTAGCAGCCGTAACTGAGTTACTTGAAGTCCTTGGACTTTCTCAGATTGAGGATAGCTTCGATGCCGAGATAGATAAACTCCTGTCAAATCGAGAAAAAGCCCGCGAAGAGAAGAATTTTACTGAAGCTGACAGAATCAGAGATGAGCTTCAATCTAAAGGCATAGAAATTGAAGACACGCCAAACGGTCCTCTTTGGAGACGCATCTAAGAGAAGACTACGTGGTCCTTCGAGCTATCTCATAGCAGGCCACAGCTGCTGTAGCAGCAACATTGAGTGATTCAATTTTGTTACGTAGCGGGATAGAGAGCGTTCCTTGGCAGAACTCAAAAACATCATCGCTTATTCCGGATGATTCATTTCCCAAAACAAGAGCGATTCTTTCTGGTAAGTGAGCTTCGAAAATATTATTGCCGGGCGAGCTGAGGGCAAATATTTCAAATCTTTCAACCTCTAACTCCTTAACGGCATTGACAGCAGTATCTACACGAAGAATCGGTGCCTTAAAAGCTGTGCCAGCTGAAGCTTTAATCGCTACAGGATTAACAGATGCTGTGCCTTTCTCAGGCACGATAATTCCATCTACCCCTGCAGCGGTAGCTGATCGTAGAATCATTCCTAAATTGGCAGGATTATGAATTCCGTCTAGTAAAAGAACAGCAGTCTTGTGGTTTCTCCCATTTCGTTGCGAGAGGAAATTTGACAATGACTGCATTCGTTGCGCACGAACATCAGCTGCCACACCTTGATGCTGACCACTTCTAGTTAACGCGGCAACGCGATTCTCAGTAACAAGTTCTAGCTTTACGCCTTTCTCTACCCCTAGCTTCTTAATTTCCTGGATTATTTCTCCGGTCGCTTTTTTTGATATATGTAACTGCGCTATGTCCTCACCGGAAATCAATGCTTCCAAAACAGGTTTTCGCCCATGTAACGTAATGAATTTATCTCGTAGTGACATATTTCTATGGTCTCACATTCTGGTAAGCCGCTACACGTTACCAATCTGTTCTTGATGTATTCATTCCGCTAGATCTTCGTGTAACGTCAAAGTAAGCACAGCAGGGGTACTTTATGCCAAAGAATGACACGCTTCCCAAAAGCCTAAAAAAACGTGAACTTGTAAAAGCTGCTGTTGACCTAAAAGGCGTTCCAGAAGGAACATCAGGAACGGTTATTCTTTCAAATGGCCTTGACTGGATTCGGTATTGGGTTTCATTTGAGAATGGAATTGAACTCGGGAGTCTTCACCGTGACAAGTTGGTTCGTGTAAATGAATGGGACGAATACCTAATCAAAAGAGACTCTTCTGACGAAGAACTCGCGGAAACTAGCGAAGTTGCAGATACAGAGGATACCTCTCAAGCTACTTCTACTGGTGGTGGCGTAGAAGTAAATGGGGTTCTTGTCCCACAACTCTTACTTGACCGTACTCAAGCAGCTCTGGAACGTTTTGGTGTGACTAGATAAATTATCGAGTTGGAACGACACCAAGTAAGTCAACCGTGAAGATAAGAGTCTCATTTGGGGCGATTAACCCATTTCCGGCTCCATTCTCCCCATAAGCGAGGGAAGGTGGAATTATGACAGTTCTTCTACCACCTACATTCATACCAATCATTCCCTGATCAAGGCCTTCTATAACATTTCCTGCACCGGAAATGAAACCGATGAACTCTGATCGGCCACGATCCCATGATGAGTCAAATTGTTCTCCAGATGACTGCGCCACACCAACATAGTGGATATAGACAACAGACCCTGTCGTAACGGTGTTTCCTTCACCAAGAACAATATCTTCAAGAACTAAGCCATCTGGGCTTAAATCTAGTGCTTCTACTGTTGGCTTATTAAGATTTTTTGGGACAGCTGCGAGAAGGTCAACTGTGAATACTAGCGTTTCATTTGGGCCGATAGATCCCGACCCTGATCCGGCTTCCCCATAGGCTAACTCAGGTGGGATGGTCAGAGTCCTTCGTCCCCCGACCGCCATTCCTATAATTCCTTCGTCCCACCCTTTTATAACTCTTCCTGCACCGAGTTCAAATGGGAATGGTTGTCCACGGTCCCACGATGCATCAAATTGCAAGCCATTTGAATACGAGACGCCAACATAATCCATTATTAAAAAATCGCCTGATGAAACTACAGGTCCTTGACCTACGACGATGTCATCAATTTGAAGAGTCAACGGTGGGGATGAGTCAGGGATAACCACAAGAGGTTTCGTTTGGGTGTTGAAATTATCTACTTCCCCTGCTGGAGTTGGAGTTGGTGCTGGTTGTTCGGTAGGTTCCACTTCTGACCTATCCTGTTTTTCGCTAGCTTCTTCAGCGCTTCCCCCACACGATGCTAGAAGCAAGAAAAAAAATGCAACAACTGCCATTCTCTTACATGATTTATTAAAGGCCACGTGTTTCCCCTTTTATTCTTCGAACCCCATTGATGGTAGTAGCGAATCACGAAGATGCAGACGTAGGAGTTTGCCGGTAGGTTAAAATCTGACTCAGGAGGAACATGCATACCTCATCATTAGTGTTAATGGCAGCTGGTCTAGGCAGCAGGTTCGGCGGCGTGAAACAACTCGCAGAAATAGGCCCTAATGGCGAAAGCCTCCTTGATTACATAATTCAGGATGCTCACTCTGCAGGGATTGATCATGTGGTTGTAATTATTCGAAGTGAGATCGCTGAGGAAATGAAGGCACATCTTTCGCAAATTCACGATAATAAGATAAAAATTGATTTCGCCTTTCAAGATCTATCGGGGCCGCAGAGAACAAAACCGTGGGGAACAGCGCATGCTGTCTTATCAGCGGCTGAGCACATATCAAATCCATTCATCCTGGCAAACGCTGATGATTATTATGGCGTTTCTTCCATCGCCAATGCCGCTAAGCAACTAACTAAGACTGGGCCGCTCTCTGGTGCACTCATCTCATTTGAATTGGCAAACACGCTATCCAAAACCGGTTCAGTTACTCGAGGGGTCTGCACAACAGAAAGCGGGCAGCTAATCCATATTGAAGAAACGGAAGGTTTAATTCTTATTGATGAAATCGGAGAAATACGGGATAAAGACGGCAGAGTGTTCAAGCCAACAACACCAGTTTCAATGAACTTATGGTGCTTCCATTCTTCAATCATGGATTTACTCGAGTCTCAATGGAAAGATTTCATTACTGAACACATCGAGTCCGAGACAGCAGAATGCCTTCTCCCTTCATGCATTGCCGAAATAATGAGAGCAGAAGGTTATCAAGTGCATGTAGCTCCAAGCTCAGAAGCCTGGACTGGAATTACCAACCCAGAAGATCTTGAAAAAGTTCGAGAGAATATTAAAATTTTCCGACACTGATGTCTATATAGAAAATCCCACGATTGTTCCGACCCCATCCTCAGGTTTTTCAACAAATACTTCCCCGCCATGTGCCTTGATAATCTCTTGAACGATAGACAAGCCCAGCCCTGAACCAGGTAAATCCCGTGCCTCCACCGACCGGAAAAACCTATCAAAAAGATATGGGCCATCTTTTTCACCTATTCCTAGCCCAAAATCGCGAACCGACACTCTTCCGTCAACTACTGAAACAATTACTGTTGAATTTTCAGGACTAAATTTTATTGCATTGTCAATAAGGTTTGAGATCGCCCTATCGATACCTGAACCCTGCACATACCTTATTGAATTCCCAGAGGAAGTAAGTTGAATGCTTCTCCCAGACCTTCTCTGGAACTTCTCAATAGCATCCAGAGCAATTTCAGATAAGTCAATCTCAGCAAACTGTTCCTCTTCACGTGATTTAGCTGTCGCTAATTCAACAATTTCCTCCACGAGAAGACTTAACTCCTTGATCTCACTTTGCAAATCATCAATAATTGATGCTCGTTCATCTGCAGTTATCGTTTTGGATCTTGAAAGAACCTCAATATTTGTTCGAAGGCTTGTTAATGGTGTTCTCAGTTCATGGCTCGCATCAGCGACTAATCTGCGTTGTTGTTGACGTGATTTAGAAAGAGCTTGCAACATGACATTAAAACTGTTCGCCAACGCTTTGACTTCTAAGTCTCCATCGTCGAGATCAATATAGGCCTGCAGATCTTGTGTTTTCGCAACATGTTTAGCTGCTTTGGAAAGTCTGGTGATTGGTTTCGTGAGACGCGAAGCTAAACCCCACCCCAGAAGAATACCTGCTGCTATCGCACCTAAACCAAGGAGAAGAAAACTTTTGACCATTCCAGAAACAGCGGCGCGAACTTCGGACAAATCTCGGGCAATTTGCGCTAATCCTCCATCTTGAAGCTGGCTGGAAATCATTCGATAGTCACCCCCATTGATTTGAACAGTCCGTATTTTTGCGACTCGACTGCGCAGCGAATCGTTTTTCATTCCAGCAGCCAAACTGATATCTGAGTCGTTGACCGGCAATTCAAAGGGATAGCTAATTACTTTCTCCCCTTTGACGTTAAGTATTTGAGAAACAGAATCTGGTTCAGATAAAAGATCCGTTAGGTTACGTAACTTAATTAAGTTCTGTTCCACTTTGGTGCGTGCCTCTGGCCCCACACCAATGTTGGCAACTCGCGCTTTGAGGAAATCATCAACGCCATCCACTAGGTTGTTTTCAGCCGAACGGACAGCCACAAATCCAGAAACTGTGACTATAAGGGTTATAAGAATTGTGAAAGCTAGCGTGAGTTGCGTTCGTAAACTCATTTTTGCCTCATGCAGTAACCAACACCACGCACTGTATGGATTAACTTCTGAGAGGGTTCATTATCTACTTTGCGTCTGAGATACCCAACATACACGTCTAGGGATTTGGAATTCGTTTCGAAGTTGAAATCCCAGATCTCGTCATAGATCATTTCACGCGTTAATACAATATTCTCGTTTCGCATTAATAGTTCCAAAAGGTCAAATTCAGTTTTTGTTAGCTCAAGTTCGCGTCCGGCTCTTGTAACTCTTCTCGCCTGTAGGTCAAGAGTAAGATCACTGATGACATAGTTACTTGAACCTGCATCTACTTCTACTCTACGAAGTAGCGCTCGTATCCGGGCAAAGAGTTCATCTAAAGCAAAAGGCTTTAATAAATAATCGTCAGCTCCCGCATCTAGTCCAGAGACCCTGTCAGATATTTCATGTTTAGCTGTTAATACCAGAATTGGGGTTTTGTCGCCTTGGCGACGTATCTGCCTACAGACTGACAACCCATCAAGTACTGGCATCATGACGTCCAGTAGGTAAAGGTCTGGCTGATTTACAGCAGCTAGCTCTAAAGCCTTTTGGCCATTTTCTGTTGTCGTGACTGCATATCCTTCAAGACGAAGTGCCCGTTCCAACGATTCACGGACAGCGGTGTCATCTTCAGCAATAAGGATGTGTTTGGGTGGTTCCATATTCACCTAATAATTCTGCGCCGAAAAATTGTTTATAGCCACTCTTTTTAAATGTTCTTACCTAATTCTTATAGAAGCAATAGCTCTATTCCACTAGTGAAACCGAACCTCTTCTGGATATGGGAAGAACTCAGGAGATTCAATATCCTCATGTTGTTTCTGCATTTCTATCCATGCTTCAGGTTCACATAGGTCTCCATGGATTTCATCAAATTCCTCCCGGACCACTTCTGGAAATCTGAAAAATTTTTCAAATTCTTCAGGGAATACATCATTTGGCCCAACTGCAAACCATGGCTGGGAAGACATTTCGTCTTCAAAAGACCGTGCTTCGGGGATTGACCGGAACGTAACCTCTTGCAGCAGTATTAATTCGTCGTAATCATAGAAGACAACGCTCCCATGCCGAGTAACACCGAAATTCTTCGTAAATAAATCTCCAGGGAAAATATTTGCCGCACATAAGTCCTTGATAGCATAACCATAATCAAGGGTCGCTGCTCTAATTAGATCATCTGGCATTTCATGCAAATACAAATCAAGCGGGTAGACGCGTCGCTCTGTATAAAGATGATGGATAATGACATCAGTATCAGTGATTGTAATTGACCGAGAAGCTTCAAGAGCTAGCTCTTCTAGGAGTTCTTCGCTGAAACGCTCACGTGGGAACGCTAAATCTTCAAAGACTTGTGCGTCAACCATTCTTCCAACTCGGTCGTGAGCGAAAACCATTTTGTACTTATCCATCACTTGGGATCTTGAGATCTTCTTTGATGGCGGAAACGTATCTTTAATGACCTTGAAAACAACCCCGAAGGAAGGAAGAGTAAAAACTGTCATAACCATGCCAGGAATTCCACGCGCATTCTCGAATCGGTCCGTTGAATTTGTGAGATGGCGATAGATCGCTCGGAAAAGGCTTGTTTTTCCATGAGCGCTATACCCAATAGCGGTATAGAGTTCTGCGACAGGTTTGAGAGGAATAAGAGACTTTACGAAGGCTACAATTGCTCCGGGTTCTTGAGTGTCAACATGGAAATAAGACCGTGTAAAGCCAAAAATTCTGCTTGTGAGATTCTCTGTAAGGAGAACAGCGTCACATACCACTCCTTGTTCAACTGAACGTAAGGGAATTATCAGAGGTGAAACACGAGTCAAATGGCGAATACGGCCAACGAGATAGGCGCCTCGATTTCGATAGAAAATGGGTCGAAGGATATCTATTTCCACTGGCATCGTAGACTCCCAAGTTTCAGCAAGGTGTTTCTCTATCGCTGTTGCGATATTTTGTGAGTCTTTTTCAATATCTACCCAATTAATTCCTAAATCAAAGGCGGTTAATACCGCTTCAACTAATTTATTTGTTGTTGTTCTCAGCCGGAAGGTAAGTACCTCTCCTTGGCCAGGGTCAACAACCGGCAAAGCGATCCCACCAAACCATCTAAATTCAAGATCATCGTCAAAGCCGACCATTGTAAACAAACGCCTTGTGACCGAGTTGAAGAAAGTTTCTGCCAATTCAGAGTCTGACCTCCAAGCGATGGCCTGTGCAAACAGATGGCGTGCAGCTACCCATATTTGCCTCTTCTCATCTTCAGATTTTTCCTTAACTAAAATAGAAATCTTTTCAACACAACTATTGACGCTCTGCCTATGTAGCAAAAGACGGATTTGCGAGTTGATTTGGTGTTGGGAGAATTCCTGCAACGCAAAATTCTCTTTAGCTCTTCGCGTTACATCTAGAAATTCAGAACGATATGTATCAAATGATTCAGCAACACATACCCCTATTTCTTGTGCCTTATCTATATCTATCTTGCTAGCGACTGTAAGTTCTTCTTGGTCAAGATCCTGTAAAGAAATTCCATCTTTAGAGTTCTGACTTCTAGCTTTTCTCCTAAGCCAACTGGGAGACAAAGCAGATGGAATATCAATCCCGTGCTGTTTCAATAATTCACTATCAGTAAGTATGTCAATTGTTTGTCCGGTTGCTACAACTTCACCACGATCAAGAAGAACCACTTTTTGGCAGGTTTCTATCGCTACCGTTATATCTGCAGTGAAGACCAGAAGGGCCTCTTCACGGTTCGCAAGTGCATCCACGAGAGAACCTGCAGCTCGAGTGTCGAGCATCGCCGAAGGAGCATCAAGCAATAGAACAGGTGGCTTATTCTCTAATTGTGCCGCTAAAGACACTCGATATAGTTCGCCTCCGCTCAGTCTTCCTATCCGACGGTTCAAGATCTCATCGTCAAGATTGACATTTGTAATTGTTTTCTTTGGGTCGCCTCCACAGATCGCTTGAAGAACTGAAGCAACGGTCTCATCATTATTGAATCTTCGTAAGTCCGTCGCTGTCCCTATATCTTCAGGACGATTACAGGTTCCTGAGATTTCACCACTAGTTGGTATCAAACGGCCAGAGATAATCTTAGCGAGCGTGCTTTTCCCACTTCCGTTACCGCCCACAATCGCTATCCTGTCACCCTTTTTTACCGAAAGGTTAATATTCCGCAAGCCCATTCCATCAGCATGACTGAAATTGACATCTTTAAGGAAAAGTAAGGAATCATCCACATGTAGATACTGCCCGAATTTCTTACAATTATTTGGTTCCTAACCATTTTTTATTTACGTTTGTTTCATTAATATGAAAATCAAAGCAAGATTATGGCTCTGACTTGCGTATTTGTTCACTGGGAACAAGACTGAGTCCAAATGATTTATCCAGTGAATCTGGAATAGGAAAGGGTCTTTGCATGCAGAAGTCCAAATTTATGAAATTACTGGTCGTTTTAATGACCTTAGCTATGTTCGCCACAGCCTGTGGTGGAGGCGGAGATGACAGCTCATCGTCATCCTCTGATTCTTCCGCGTCTGAATCTAGTGATTCTTCATCAGAAAGCAGCAGTTCAAGTGAAGCAGCTGAAGAAGAGGAAGAAAGCAGTAGTTCTTCTAGCGAAGCAACTGAAGAAACTGAAGAGGTTGAAGAAGAAGCCGAAGAAGAGGAAGCTCCTATTGTGGAGGTTCAGGAAGAAAGCGTTCTTGAGCCTGTCTTTGGTGGAACCCTTCGATGGGGTCTAGAGGCCGAAGTTGATGGAATCAACCCAACAGCTTCTGCGCTTTCATCACCTGGCCTAACAATGATGAACGCTGTGTTCGATACTCTTGCAGTATTTGACACAGATGGAAACTGGACACCTCACCTCGCAGAATCGTTTACAGCTAGTGAAGATTGCAAGAACTGGACTGTGAAACTTCGAGCAGGAGTGAATTTCCATGACGGAACCCCTCTTACCTCTGAAGCTGTATCTGTGAACTTCCTAACACAGTTCTCAGACCCTCTTGTCGGCCTAGCCGTGCGACCGTACTATACAAGTGCTGAAGAAGCGTTGACTATCGTTGATGACCTAACACTAACTTTCAATCTTCTTGATCCGAACTGTAACTTCCCAAGCGCCTTAACTGGTCAGCTAGGAGCAGTAGGTTCCCCTACTTGGCTTGCTGCAGCACTTGAAGACCCAACACTTGATCAACAACCTGTTGGTACAGGGCCTTTCCAATTTAGTTCCCGATCAGAGGACTCAGTCACAACGTTTGTAAGGAATGAAAGCTATTGGGGAGGCGATGTTTACCTTGATGCTATTGAATTCTTCCCAGTTACTGATTCAGCTGTAAGAACGCAGCTACTGCTTGAGGGCGAACTTGATGCCCTAGCAACAACTGACGTTGAGTCAATCGCAGCGCTAGCTGAAGATGGATCTATCACCCAAGTCTTAGATGACACGGGAGATGAATCCTTCCTCATGCTGAATTCACAAAAAGCTCCGTTTGATGATTTACGAGCCCGCCAAGCGATTACTCACGCTACTCCTCGCGATAATTACAACACGCTTATTAATCTTGACGTAACGAGAAAAGCTGACCAGATGTTTACTCCGGAAAGCCCTTACTTCAACCCAGATATTGTTCAACTGTCAGATCGACCTGATCTTGCAGGACCACTTGTTGATGCGTATTGTCAAGACAATGCTGGTAGTTGCACCAATGGGAAGATTGATATTGAATACCAGTATTCCGGCCCGTCTATTGTGGGTGAACGAGTTGCTGACCTTCTCGTAGAAGGATGGTCAGATTTCTTCAATGTAACTGTTGAGGTACTTCCTCAGGACTCACATATTCAACAAGCAGCATTAGGTCTTTATAATTCAATCGGTTGGAGACAATTTGGGGCTGTAAACCCAGGTGATGACCGTGTATGGCTTCTCTGCCGAGCAATTGGAGGAATTTCTCTGAACTGGCCTCGTTATTGTGACGAGTCACGTGATGCCATAATTCTTGAAGCCGATGCAGCTAAAACTGTTGCTGAAAAAGCACCTCTTTATCAGGAACTGTCGGAGCAAATTAATGAAGCTTATACATACGTCTTCTACAACCACACGTTGTGGACTCTTGCTCTGAGAGATGGCGTTGAAAATCTCTGCGGAGTAAAGACAGTCGAGGGTGTTGACCTGCGGTGTCAGGTAAATGGAAGAACGTTCTTCCAGTCAACATTTATTGTTGAATAACAGCTAATTTTAGCGAGTACATAATTAAAGAAATCCTATGCGGCCCTGATTTTTCATCAGGGCCGCTTAGGTCTCGTACCTCTGATGCGATAGAGTAACAAAGCGTATTTAACTTTTGGAACTACGCATAATTAAGAATTGGGGATTGATCAGTGCCGAGAGCTCTAAGACGTTTAGTAGCCCTAATTGGTCTTCTTACCGTAGTTTCAATGATCACATTTGGAGCTATGAACTTTCTCGGCGATCCACTTTTCAATATCCTTGGACCAGTTGCAGCCGACGTAGACAACCCTGAAAGCCTCCAAGCTATTGAAGAAGCAAAAGCTCAATACCACTTAGATAAATCCCTTCCGGAACGCTGGTCTCGATGGGCATGGGATTTCGTTCGAGGAGATTTCGGAGTTCAGTTCAGTTCTTCGGGACAACCACCCGTAAGTAATCTTATTAAGGAACGTTTACCAAGAACACTACAGCTAATGGCGATAGCACAACTTATAGCTGTCGGATTGGCAATTCCCTGGTCTGTTTTAGCGGCTTCGAGAGCAAATAGGCGTACCGATAAAGTATCTACTGTCACGGCATTCGCATTTGTCTCAATCCCCAGCTTTGCGATGGCCGTTATCCTTTTCTACTTTTTTTCAATTCGGTTAGATTGGCTTCCTGATACATATAACGCAACTGATCCGTTTTGGGGCTTCACTCACGACCATCGCTTAATACAACTTCTACTGCCCGGGCTCACACTTGCTCTGGGCGCTGCGGCAGGTTACCAACGGCTTCTCCGCACTGATTTAATCACGACTCTGCAAGAAGATTTTATTCTGATGGCACGTTCCAAAGGAGTATCAAAACGTCGAGTTCTCTACTCGCACGCACTGCGACCATCACTATTTTCGTTAATAACTCTGCTCGCTATCAACATTGGGTACATGATCGGAGGTTCTCTTGTTGTTGAACAATACTTCCGTATACCCGGCATCGGAAGTGCAGTTGTTGAAGCAACCCTTAGAGAGGATTTCCCTGTCGTTCTAGCCATAGTCATGCTTGTCTCAGCTGGTTTCATGGTGTTCAATTACCTCGCCGACTACCTATACACGGTTATTGACCCCCGAGTAAGAACTGAAAAATCTGGACAGAGACGCAAAATCACGAGCATGGGGATGTAACAAAATGTCAGACGACAAAACCCCACCGATAGAACCCCACGCGGTTAATACTTCTGAAAGTAGCGAGACGGTGCAACCACAGACCCCTTCTAACAATCTTGAAGTATCTGAGTTCGCAGAAAAAAAGAAACTAGGAATTGGTTTCTGGCTTGCTACATTTTGGCTAGTCATGATCACATTCTTAGCTGTTTTCGCTCCTGTACTTCCCTTCAAAGATGATAAGGAAAATTTCATAGTATTTGAGCAAAAAGAAAATCCAATTACAGGAAAACTACAAGATCGACCAGTGCAGCCACCCTATTCGCCAAATAGCGACCACTGGCTTGGAACTGATCAAGATGCGAGAGATCTTTTAAGCCGTTCAATTAACGGAGCAAGAATTTCTTTAGCAGTCGGAGCTCTAACAGCACTCTTTGGCGTAATCGTAGGAGGCGCCTTGGGGATGATTGCTGGCTACTTTAAAGGGATTTTAGATAAAATCATCTCAGCAATTTTCATAGTGAGTTTGAGCTTTCCCGGTCTTATTTTGGCAATTCTCATTGTCGCGCTCATGGATAGATCCCTTACTACTATTTCTGTAACACTAGGAATTCTTGGTGTCGCCCCAATTGGTCGTCTTGCACGTGCTCAGACATTAAGTTTCTCCGAAAGAGAATTCGTTCTTGCTGCTGAAACGCTTGGTGCAAAAAAATCAAGAATCCTTGTGAAAGAACTGCTACCTAATGTACTTATACCTATGAGTACGCTCGCAATGCTAGTGATAGCAATAGCTATCGTTGCTGAAGGAACTTTAGCCTTTCTGGGGCTCTCCGTTCAGGGAAGTGCAACGTGGGGGAAATTAATTCTTACCGGATCTGGGTTGCAAGTTCTTGAGAAAGCTCCATGGGTCGCTTTCGTCCCCATGGGTTTCCTGTTCCTAACTGTTGCATCTTTCAACTATATGAGTGACAGGCTCCGCGATTATTTTGATGTGAGGGAAATCTTTGTTACACGAGACTGAAACCACTAAAGAACTCTTAAAACTTGAGGACTACCACGTCGGGTTTCGAACCGACCGAGGTCTAGCCAAAGCCGTAGATGGGGTCTCGCTTACTCTAAAAAGTGGTACCACTTTAGCTATCGTTGGTGAATCAGGGTCTGGAAAAACAGTTCTAAATCGAGGGATCATGGGTCTGCTTGGGTCAAATACACTTGAGAAAGGGTCAGCAAAATTTCAAAATGAAGAACTTGTAAACACTGACCGACAAAAGTTCTGGGGAAAGAAAATGGCGATGATATTTCAAGACCCCATGACCTCATTGAACCCAGTAATGAAGGTTGGGAAACAGGTTTCTGAACCATTGAGACTTCATCAAGGGATGACGAAGAAAGAAGCGCGGAAACGCACGGTGGAACTTTTCACCCTAGTTGGAATTCCTGAACCAAATAAACGTTTTGATGAATACCCGCATCAACTTTCCGGAGGAATGCGTCAAAGAGTCATGATTTCAATCGCCTTAGCGATAGAACCTGATCTTTTGATCGCAGATGAACCAACCACCTCTCTTGACGTCACTGTCCAAAAATATATTCTTGACCTTCTCGTTGAAATCCAAGCACAATCAGAAATGGCAATGATTATCATCACTCACGACCTTGGGGTCGCAAGAGGAAGAGCAGACGAGATAATGGTCATGTACGGCGGACGCGTTATGGAACATGCGCCGGCTGAAACCTTATTCCTTGAAATGGCGCACCCCTACACCTCTGCACTGTTATCTTCAATCCCAAAAATAAACGATCCGAAACACACTCGATTAACCCCTATTGAGGGATTCCCTCCAGATATCGTTGACGGACCTCCCGGGTGTAAATTCGCTCCCCGTTGTAAATATGCGCAAGAAACTTGTTTGGAGGCCCATCCGGAAACGACTACTAATGGAGCCCATTCTTACGCCTGTTATTATCCTGTCGGAAGCGATGCTGCTAAAGAGGCTTTAGAAAGAAACACCAAACGCGGACAAACTGCGGCGGGACTAAAAATCAGAAGCAAAGAAGAGGTCATCTGATGGCAGGTTCAGGAAATAATCATCTCCGGGATGGTTTGGACAACATTCTTTTACGTATTGAAAACCTCGTTGTGGAATTCCCATCTGGACGTAAACAAAAAGTGCACGCTGTCTCTGACGTTAGTTTTGACATTCTAGAAGGGGAAACTCTCGGAATCGTTGGTGAATCAGGTTGTGGGAAATCAACCACTGCCAAAGCGGTAATTCAACTTCCAAAACCAACAGCTGGAAATGTCTTTTATGAAGGAAATGATCTTACCTCTCTAGACAAAGAAGGTATGAGACAGAAACGCCCTTCGATCCAAATGATTTACCAAGATCCCATCAGTTCACTCAACCCAAGAAGAACAGTCTTTAACATCGTAAACGAGGGCACTCGGGTTTGGGCTACTGAACATGGAGCAGCCCAAGAGCAGAAAGTCGAGGAAATTATTGAAGCAGTTGGGCTAGATCCTAATGAAGCCAGGAAAAGGCGTCCTCATGAGTATTCGGGCGGGCAATGCCAAAGAATCTCAGTGGCCCGAGCACTGGTACTTGATCCACAAGTGATTATCTGCGATGAACCTGTTTCCTCTCTAGATGTTTCTGTGCAAGCCCGAATTCTAAACATGCTCCAAGATATGAAAGCAGAATATGGACTTACGCTTCTCTTTATCAGCCACGACCTTTCCGTTGTCAAAAACGTAAGTGACAGAGTTGCGGTGATGTACCTTGGAAAGATCTGTGAAATTGGAGATGGGGATCTAATCTACGAACAACCTACCCACCCATATACGCGTCTGCTCCTTGCAGCTATACCTGACCCAGAAAATAAACATCAAGCTATTAGTGACATCTTAGAGGGGGAACTTCCCTCACCTTTAGACCCTCCCAGTGGGTGTCGTTTTAGGACGAGATGTCCACGCGCTACTGAAAAGTGCGCCGAGGAAGAACCAGAATTTCAACAATTAGAAAATAGAGACCATTGGGTCGCCTGCCATTTCCCTCACCTTGATGAGAGTGAAGAACTTACACCGTCAGATGAAATTCTTTGGCCTCCAGCGGAATAAGTTAAAGTAATTTAGCTAACTGGGTAATAGTCTCTTTTTGTGATTCCTGAGGACCATACACTGCAGCGACAACCTGTGTAGCTCCAGCCTCAACATACTTCTCTAATCCCTCAGCAACTTCTTCAAAGCTTCCGCTTAACGCGATATCCCATGAGTTCTCAAGGCCTTCTCTATCAAGCATTGCTCGATAGGAGGGAAGGTCTCCATAAAATCCGAAATCTCTTCTCGCAGATTCTTCAGCAGATTCTTTATCGGAAGTAATACAAACAGGAACGGCGGTGATGACTTGTGGCGGCGGTCTTTCAGCTGACTCTGCGGCTGCATTAATGACTGGGGAAACGTGAGTACGGATTGTTTCTGGACCAGTCATCCACGTCGAAGTTCCATCAGCAGTTTTACCAACTAACTTAAGCATTTGTGGTCCTAACGCAGCTACAAGAACTGGGGGAGGATCTGCTGGCACATCTATGCCTCCTCGACTCGTAAGGTGCTTACCACCATGAGAAATCATGCCTTCATGGAGAAGTGCCATAAGTATCGTCAAATAGTCATTCATATGACCAACGGGTCCGTCAAATGAAATGCCCCACATTCCTTCTACAACCGGCTTATGAGAAAGACCTACCCCTAAATCCAAACGCCCCCCTGAGACCTGGTTAACTGTTAACGCTTGTTGCGCAAGCATCATTGGGTGCCGAGGATACGTGGGAACTACCGATGTTCCTAACCGAATTCTATCAACAGAGTCAGCTATCACAGCGAGTGCAGTCAGTGCATCTAGGTTGAAAACCTGTGGGGTCCAAAAAGTTCCATACCCGAGAGTGTTTGCAGTTTCTACTTGTTCTTTAAGTTCTGTAACAGTTTTCGCTGAACCGAAAATTCCTAATTCCATCTTGTCACCCTCCTAAGGTCGTTTTCTTGCTACTCGTATG
>CESM01116772.1_pt1 | contig 20286 bp, 17 predicted proteins | sample 361421 | NCBI WGS metagenome assembly CESM01 (sample SAMEA2622219, study PRJEB7988) | marine metagenome | isolation source: saline water (ENVO:00002010), including | reverse complement strand
CATCAGCTTATATGATTTAGAATAAGTTGTTCTCTGGCATGGTTACGTCCATATGTCGAACGCATCCATCTTTGCCAATGATTGCTACCTTTGCCCTGATTACATTCTCTGCAGGCGGGAACCAAATTGCTTGTAAGGCTCTCACCACCATTTGTTTTAGCTTTGACATGATCAAGTGTAAGTTCATTAATTTCATAGTTGTTTCCACAATAAACACATGTACAATTGAAGTGCTCTTTAATAGCTCTTCTCCAGAGCTTTCTGGCTTCTGAATTTGTCATGGTTATTAGGTTGTATAAATAGTGATCAGGGGTTGGTAGAAGTGGGGTCATTTACGAATTTTTAAGCGGCTTTTACGGTTTTGCGAAGGGCTTTTCAGAGTTACATCTGAAGCTTTTTTACCACCCTCTCTGCCTTTTTTATGGGCAACGTCTTTACCGTCACCATTTCCGTAAGTACCTTTAGCTCTATTAGCTGCATTAGCAGCCACTCGTAATTTAAGACCTTTCTTTGTTTTGTTGTATCGCTTTTGTTGGGCTTTAAAATTGCCGTTAGCGTATTTAGCTCCGTTTGCCATAGAGTCTGCTCTGTACTAGTTCTGGATCTACTTTTGGCATTACAGCTGCAAGTTTAGAGAGTGGGTTACCATCATATGCAATACCGCTGATGTCATTAGTTTTAAGCCAATCACAGGCTGCCTTAAGGTCTTGGGTAGAAGCTTCGCCACTTTTGACCCTCTTTAGAAATTCTTTAGTGACGAGGTTATGTAATTCATTAAATTGGGCTTCAGTGGCTTTCTTCATTTAGCTTCCTGGGAATAAGTTCTTTTTAATCAGTTCGACTGCCTTATCATCAATGGTGTTATCAGTTGATTCTGCATAGGCTTCTAGTAGTTGTATAACTAATTCCTTAACAGCTGAAGAGCTGAGGAACGCCATGAGGACGGGTTTGATAAGTACGATCATTTATTTAGTGGTTTTTTTAGTGGTTTTCTTTGCTGCTTTAGCTTGTGCTTCCGCTTGTTTCTTTATCGCTTCACTTAAAGTGGACATAGTACATTTAGGTTCTTTAGGTTTACTCCAAGGTTTATACCAAGGTTTAGGTGGTGTTATACATTTCATGACTTCTTTCTTTGCCTTAGTCCAAGATGATATAGGAATAACATCGCTACACATCCCATAGACACGTGTATTAGGCAATATCATGAAGCCTTTTTGTTGTAGTTCTGAGCATTTCAAAACCCTGACTAATTCGTAGTCAAGGCGCATCTTCTCTTCTTGTCTTGCCGCTATACTGCGACACCTTTCTAATCCACGCTTATCAAGTGGGATCATAAAGTTAATCTGTGCTCCCCAGTTCTCAGCCACCGTATAGGTTTGCTGTGCCATTGTCTCATCAAATGGAGTGGTTTGATTTCCCATATAAAATGGTGAGAAAGTCATCGTACTTCCATTACACGAGATGTTAGGTCCGTAGTGTTGCCTAGATGGTGCTCCATTGTTCTGGAATTGCACTGCTTGATTGGTTACATTTCCAGTCGCTGCAGCTACAGGATTACTAACGTTATTAGTCTCAGGATCACTCGCTTTAGCTGGTGCTATTGCGAGAAGACTGATAAGGAGACCGTAGTAGCAGTAACGTCGATTTCTCTGTCGATTACTTCTACGGATAGAACTTGACTGGCTGCTCTTTCTGTTATTTCTAAAGTGAAAGGGTCTCCAGCTGTATGTAGGGTAAATACTGAATCTGTATCTACTAAGCCTCCTGATGAGGCTGATGTATGAGTGATATTTTCGCCACTCCATTTGTTTAATGCAGACCCATAAGTGGTCGTCGTGATCTCCTCGACGATTTCTTGGGTCGTTGTGGTTGTACTGTTCATCGACCCCTGGGTGAAATTCGGGGTCACTAATTCTGCTCTCGCTACCGTGGGTGATGCCAGCACTAAGAGTAAAAGCCATTTCTTCATTGCTTTTGTTTATCGTTACCGTTCTTTTTGTTATTACCGTTACCAGTAGTTAAACCAAATGTTGCTAATGCTCCAGTAAAAATACTGGCAGGAAAAGTTATATCCCCACCTGGACTTTTCTTAATCATAGGTATTTCTACGTAGTTTAATGTAATAATAAAACCACTCCAAATCACAACGCCCAAACGGACAAATGTCCCAAGGATTTGTATTTGGTGTTCTTGATCTTCTGCGGCATCTTTTAATTTACCAAAGAATCCTTTTTGTTTTTCTTCGATTGCTTCCATTTGTCAACTTTAGCTTGTAATTGTTTTTGAACTTTCTTTTTAATTGGTTCAAATAAAGATTGAGTAATAGAAGTAGTAGCTACTGCCACTACTGCTGTAGTAACAGCTGTAACGACTACTGCTGTCTCAGGTATTGGCATTTGAATATCCAATACAGGTATTTGTAATTTAGGTGGCTCTGGCTGTTCTGATGCTTCAGCTTCTACTCCCTCTGGTGACTCCAAATCACTCGGAGGTATAACCATTGGTTTATAAGATGGAAACCTCGCTGTGGGTGGTTTGAACTCGATTTGCATCGAGGGTAGCGGTTCAGGAGTAGTAGGTACTCTTATCCTACCAAGGTTTACCGACACCTGTAGTTGGAGTCTTTTGTTCGTTCACACCGTTCTCTACAGCTTCTTCAATTGCAGCTACAGTACCAGCATTGTCTGCATCTAGTTTATCTTTGACCCATTTAAGTACAGTTTCTTCTGTAAGGTCAGCGTAAGGTACAAGACTAGAAGGCTTAGGAAGATCTACTTCACCAGTTGCTCTAAATTTATATGTACCATCTTCACCGTTAACACGATAGATTACTTTATTTACATACCCATCAGATAGTTCTCTTTGAAGGGTGTTGACTTGCCAAGTTTTTGTTGCCATTATTATGAAGGTTTATTTGCTATTAAGAATGCTTTATAGTCTGCTTTGACTTGTGTGGTCCATGCAGCGTTGCAGATTGCCTGAACGTCGCTGTCCTCCCCCGAAATCGAGGTCTCAACTAGGTTATCACTTGCATCAAGTGTTCCAGGTACTAATATATATCTACTAAAGGAACGGGTAAGTTCCACACCATCTTTTTTAATGATTGTTGCGTTTCTTACCTGTATGTTCCATTTTCCAACGATTTCAATCTTATCGTTCTCTTGTGTTTCTGTTAATGCCATTTAGGGTATATCTCCGATATAGACAGGTTTATGGCGTAGTTTAGAGACGTGCTAACGGTCTAGGAATCTATTGACACTTGTATGTCAATGTAAATTGCATTAATTTTCCATCTGCAAATTGATTAAGTCTCAGGTTTACCCAGCCTGTTGCACCCCCACTTTGTCTTATACTTGCAGTTGCTGCCGCATCACCTGCAGCTATATTAGTTTGAGTCATGTTAGCAGATAAAGCAAAACTATTCGTAGAGCAACCACCAATCCATCCCGTATCTCCTCCTGAAGGTACAGCGGATGTAGCAAAAGGTAACGTAAATGTTAAACTAGTAGTTGTGTCAGTTGAAGTCTCATCACTTTGTACATAAGCCCCACAATTAACCATGTGACCAACCTTGACGTACCAACCTCTGTCATAATTATCGTGTAAATCTACGTTGCATTTGGCACCTGATAAATCCCAATGACCTTCTTCATAGTCGTCGAGCACTGTACTAGTGGAATTAGGACCTTCAGTTTCACCAAAGTCAATACCGTGACCATCAGGAAATTTTAGGTGACCAGTCGTGGCAAATTCTGCTGCCTTGTGGCCTGGCCTTAATCTAAATACTATTCCTCTGTCAGTAGAAGTAGAATTAGAAGCAGAAATAGTTAACGCCCAAGGGTCATCACCATCTGAATGTATATAAGCTCGCGTAGCAGCGTCAAGATAATCTCCGAAATATACTTTTCCATCATTACCGAGACGCATACGCTCTACAGCACCAGCAACAAAACGTAGAGAATCATCATTATGGTCATAATCAATCTGACCTATATCATTATCTCCACTATCTCCAAATAAGATACGACCATTAGTTGTTTGTCCAGAAAGAATTGTTATACCTGAATTAGCATTCTTTTCAAGTACTAATTGCGATTCTGTACTTGGTGTTTGAGTTGTTGAACTTTCATATAAATGGAGCAACCTGTCAGGAGCACCAGTACCTATACCAACTTTCCCATCAGGCATTATTCTGACTTTTTCTGTACCAGTAGTAGTGTTAGTTGTACCATCTGTAGCAGTGAAGAATTTATGATGCGTTGCCGCGTTCATATAGCTAGTTCCACCACCATAATTAATTTGGTTGTTGGCGTCAGTTGAGACTGGATATAATACAGCTATAGGTTCTTCGGCGTTTGTATAATGGTAAACACCTATTCTAGCGGCTTTACTCGTACTATCTGTTAAGGCTAATGAACCTGAGCTGTTTACAGCACCAAGCGTTAACGTAGGTTTTCCAGCACTACCTGTGGCAGTAATAGTTGCACGACCTGTTGTAGCTGTACCTTCTGAAGTTGTCTCAAGCTTAGGATCACCGCCATCGTAGTATAATTTTACAGCTCCACCTTCAGTAGCATAAATATAGTTTTCACCACCAGCATTCCTTTGGATTCTTATGGTGTCACTCATGATCCGTAGATCACCTTTTCCATCTTTTATCGTACTTATATTTGATCCATGAAAGATTTCTAGATCATTATCTGTCGTACCAAACCTAATCTTTTCATCATCTAAGAGGTCGATTGGAGTCGTCAAACCTCTGTCATCTATTTTTGTTAATGCCATAGTTTATGTCCAAGGTATAAATTGTTGTAAGCCGTATTGAACAGCTACGAGTTTTGTTTCACTACCAGTAAATGTAATAGCTTCTTGAGCTATACCGATAATCATTGATGGGTTAGCTGTAGCTTTTTGTCCTATACCTGCTGTTGCAGAAGAACAAATACCATCACCTACCTCGATGTTTCCACCAGCATTATTAACAAGGATATGACCGTCACCTAAGATTAAAGCTTGATGTTCGTTTGTTTGACCATCTGGACCACCATTCATTGATGAACCATATGCACCTAATACTTTCTTAGAGTTAGCGGCTTGAGTTTTCTGTACTTTATATCTAATCCCTCTTTCAGTATTAGCACCGTTCTTTTGAGTGTATTCAATGCTTATCGTTTCTAATAATGTGCCGTATGGATAAGCATTAGAACTATCTGAAGGATTCTCAGAATCAGGAACTATACAAGGGTGATGAGCTGTAAAGGGTCCATAGGTAATAGTACCACTAGTAAATGTTATATTACCTTGGCCAGTACCGTCTCCATCTGCAATAGATATAGCATAGTTAGTCCCTGTAGAATCATCTCTACCACTCTGTACCTTTAGTCCAAATCTATTTACATCATTACCATCGTTAACGATTTTAAGGGCGTAGGTACTAGCCAAATCAGCAAATAGCCAATTTGAAGTTCCATCGTGCCAGATTTGTAGTTCTGACCCACCTCCAAAGCATGCTTTAGTGTTATTTTCCCAACGCATGCAATTAAGATTAGCTGCCCATGTTATATCTCTACCAGCCGTATCGGGATTATCAAAAAGAACATTATCTGTAAATAAACAGCCATAACTTTCTGTCGAAAATTTCGGAGAATTATCCCAAGTGAGAGTTACACCTGCATCATCTATTGCGGATAAAAGAGTATCATTGTTGTTATCTAAAATATAAACTCCATTACTAGCAGCAGCTTTTATATAAAGAGCACCACTAGTATTGTTAATCCAAGAATTCGGTCCATCATGGTAGATCTGGAGATCATCCTCAGTTCCCATTTTTATATTTCCACCGTCATCAGTTCTTAAACTACCTGTAAAGAAGTTACCGTAAGTCTTAGTCTCAAACTTCTTTGAGTTGTCGTAATAGAGTTGTGTTTCAGCAGCTGGTTTAGCAAGGATATTTGTTTCCCAAGCTCCATCACCGTAGTTTGATAAATAGAAATAGGTATTTGAATTGACTTGTAATTTCCATTTATCCGAATTATCATCTCCTTCATCAGCATACATGAGTACTTCAGCATTACCACCTTCTGGTCCTTGAACAGTTATCCCGTTTGAATTAGTAGCAACAGTTTTGATGTCATTGTGATAGAGATTTACCCCATATCCATTAGCAAATGACATTAATGTTTCATCTGCAGCAGCGTTCTTAAATGAGAAATCATCTCCATAAAAATATAGAACTTTACCCGCAGCATTAGTTATATAATTATGAGTTCCATTATGGTAGATCTGAAGATCATCATTATTTGTCGTACCAAACTGAGCTTTTGCATTATCTGCAAACTGAAGATTAGCATCTAATACTTCTATATGTTCAGCACCAACTGCATCGTCTGCAATCTTCGTACCGTCCACAGCATCAGCTGCAATCTTATTAGTATTAACTGCTAAGTTCTGTATCTTAATTGTACTTACTGTATTATCACTTGGAGTACCAATTGAAACTGTATCTCCTAAGACAACTACAAAGTATGTAGAGCCTGTAGCAGGTGCATTAGATAACTTAAGTGTATTACCACTAATAGCAAAACCTTCACTAGGTGTACTTGTACCAGCATTAGGTTTCTGTATAACACCATTTATACTGACTATAGTTGACTGAGCATCTGTAGCTGCAGTAGACATAGTAAAGTCTGTTCTACTGTTATCAAAAGCTTCTGATAACGTTACGATATAAGATGAAGAAGATTGAGCTACATCATCCCACTGACTAGTAGCACCATTATAGACTTTCATCTTCTTAGCTGTTGTATCGAAATATAAGTCACCATCATCATTATTAGATGAAGGAGCAGATGAAGCTATTCTATATCTAGCATTAAAGTCGTTTATATCATCACTAAGATTCTTAATATCATCTTCTTTACCAAGTAGTTTATGGTAGGTATAAGTATTACTTGATCCAGTAGAGCTTACTAATAATCCCATACTATCTGCCAACGTAGTACTATGTAGAGTCGAAGGGAATCCATTAATAGTTACGTTATCTGATCCATTACCAGAGGTTCTAGCAGTTGTAGAGACACCACTACCATTAACAACAATACCACCAGCATCTGCAATACTTATTACAACACCAGAAGCAGGTTGAGTGGGGAAGCTATCTTCATTTGCTATTACTTCAAGACCACCTAATGGGGCTATCTGAGCAGCAACGTAATCAACAACAGCTCCACTTGTAGGGTAGGAGGCATCAGTATCTGATATAGTAGTTTGTACAGTTTTACCGTCACATACCGCATTAATTTCGGAATTTGTCGCAGTAAGAGCAGTACCACTTGCCAAAATAGATGCAGTACCTGACTGCATACCAGCAAGTGTTGTGAGTTCAGCATCAGCAAGTTCCGAGGTTGTAACTGAGTCAGCCGCTAGGTGTGAAGCATCTAACGGTGAACTAGCTATAAGTGTTTTTATCTCACTAGCTGTTTGATCAGCTGTAGCTGCTGTCTCTATACCAGCTAACTTAGTATTATCTGCATCTGTAAAGACATTTGAATTACTAGCATCACCTACTAAGGTTCTAATCTCAGCAGCTGTTTGATCAGCTGTAGCTGCAGTTTCAATATTATTTAATTTAGTATGATCAGCATCTGTAAAGACATTACTATCAGATGCAGCTTCTACAGCAGCTCTAATTTCAGCATTTGTTTGATCAGCTGTAGCTGCAGTTTCAATACCATCTAATTTTGTTTTATCTGCTGCAGATTGATAGCCAGCTGCAGATGTTGTTGCATTAGCGATATTTAATTTTGATTGAGCTATTGCTGCACTTGCATTGATATCAGCATTGACAATAGTTGCGTCTGTAATCATTGCTGACGTAACAGTTCCTGTGTCTCCAGTTGTTACGACGTTACCTGAAACATTAGGAAAATTAATTGTCCTATCAGCCGTAGGATCTACTACTCCAATACTAGTTTCATGTGCGTCTGCTGTAGCACCTTCAAATATAATTTTATTTTGATCTAATTGTAGATCACCTTGCATAGGAGAAGTACCTAATGTACTTAATGCGTTATTATCAACCTCTTGAGCAACATACAGAATCTGGTCAATATTATTATTTAAGTCTTCTGCTTTAATTGCTGATCCAGGGTAGAATGTTGCTTTTTTGTTGTCGTTATCTGTGTTCCTATAAACAATGACTTTTACTCCACTAGCAGGAGCTGAGTTCATCTGAACTGTTGTAGCGTTGGCAAAAGAATATGCAGTTGTATCGACACCATCAAGTTTTACCTTAACGTCTGTCTGAGCTAAATATGGAAATGTGAAATTGTAGAGGACAGTTGAATTGTCCCCTGTAAAGTTATTTTGTGTAACAGCCATTTACGCTATTTGTAATGTTGACTGAGTGGATTATTTAGGTAAGTTTTTTATTGCCTCTATTTCTTTTCTTACTTGAGCTTCTTTATTATATTGTCCTTGACTTCTAAAGTCGTCTTCTAATTTACCTAATGAATGTAAGGTATCTATTTGCTGTGCTTGACCTCCTAGTTGTTGATCTTGTAACAACATATCCCAAGCTGTTTGTTTTGCTGTTCGGAATATAGGTACAATTAATCTTCCATGAAGAGTATCTTTAGCTTCAAAATCTTTCTTACCTTTCTCCATTCTTTGAATTGAATCTATAATTTCAGGAGTCATTACTTTTGCAACCTGAGCCTCGATATTCTGTTGACCCATATAGAACTGATATTTAGATTTAAGATCTGGCATATTTTCTAATAGCTGACCATCTGGACCTGTATTAAATGTTTGACTTAAATTAAGACCACTTCTCATTAACAACTCTCTAGTTTCATTTGTTGTACCTATATTTAGATTTAGAGGTATTACAGCATTTACTAGACGTGTCATGGGATCCCAGTCCCTAAGCTTCTCTCCATTTAAAACGTCATACCTATAAGGCATGAATTGATCTTTAGTTACTAAATCAACCCAAAGGTTTCTATTACCAATACTTTGCCAGAACCCAGATTCCAGTTCTCTCATACCAGGTGAGAATACTTTACCTATTTCGTTTCTAAGTCCAGCTAAAGGTATTTGGTTATTAACTAAGTTAGCTGCAGCTCTAGGTGTATCACCTCCTTGAGAAGTTAATAAATCAGATATTTGTAGTAAACCAGCCATAAAGGATTTGTTAACTACATTAGCTCCAATTAAATGAGCCATCCTTCCATACCAGTTACCTACCCATTCTTCACCCATTACCTTTTGAGACTCAACTATATCTCCAGCAACACTAAAGAATGAATTAAATGGTTCTAGTGCTTCATAACTAACATAAGAATTACCTATTTTAAATGATCTAGGTTGCCATCCCTGTTGTATCCAAGACCGTCTCAATGCTCGATCAGGAGGACCATTACCAGTGATTGTTCCATTCAAACCCATACCAGCTACTAAAGCTGTAAAGCTATAACCAATAGCCATACGTCCTCTAGCAGTAGCCTTAGCTACATTTAGATCAGCTTGACTCTTGATACCATATTGCAACAGTTCAGGATCATCCCAAGATTTCGTGAATATATCAGTATGCTCTTTAATTCTTAGATTAAGAAGTGGAGTATACTTTGAAGTCATCTGCAAAGCATTTACACCTGTTCTAGCAAATAAGAAATAAGGTTTAAGGAATGGCAGCTTGTCAAAGATCTTATCTATATCCTTAGCTACACCTGTTAATGATTTAGTTAGCTTTGCTTCATCAGCTGCAAACATAGCCATTTCATCAGTAACTTGTCCATCAGCTGAGAACACTTTAGATTCAAAGTCTTGTTCAACTTTCCTAAGTAGATCTGGCATATCCTTATCACTAATAAGAATACCTTGATTTGTCATCTTGGAATAAACATCATCAAACGCAAGTTGTCTTTGTCTACCTCTACCAATGATTTGTGTAAAGTAGGTATCCATTGCTTTCATGGTTCTAGGACCATAATTAAAGAATGGAGACTTATTAAGACTTCTTAAGTTATCAGCAACCAAAGCTGCAGCCTTATCACCAGCAGTCCCGTTCTGATCGAAGTGAGACATCATTGCTCTCCATTCTTGATCAGCTGTTGTTTCAGTGAATCCTCTAAAGCCTTTCTCATCTAAGTTGTAGTTTTGGAAGTCAGCTACAGCTTTTCTCCAAGCTTCAGTCTGTGCTTCCATCATCCCTCCAAGAGATGCAGCTGAACTTCTAAAGGTCTGTCCATCTATATCTCCTAAAGCACCTATCATGGTTGCTACAGGTCTCATAGCTGTACCTAAACCAGTACCAACTAATGCTCTAGCGACAGTCTTAGGACCAGATAGTATTGAGTTAATACCCATTACCATCAGTTCATTTAGGATGGCATTTCTTTGGTATTGATTACCATTCTTATAGCCATGTAGCTTGTTTCTAAAGAAAGCGTCTAAGTCTTTGAAAGTCTGCTTATTACCGTTACCAGTAGCAGTGAAGTGTATGAATGATTCTAGTAAGTCGTTATCTACATCACCTTTTAAGAGTTGTTTAAATGTAGCTACTTCACTAGCTGCAGCGTCAGAAGCGTTAGCTATAACTTGTCTAGTATCGAATTTACCTACCTTTTCTCCATCTCTAAATCTACGTAGGTTATAAGATGAAGCAATACTGGTTTCCTTTCTTAACCGAGCTATAGCTGAGTATCTAGATAGTATTCCATCTAATAGGCCTCCAGGTGAGGAAGGACTGATTTGATCAGCAACACTTAAACTAGCCTTAGCTAAGTCTCTAGCTTCAAATAAAAGCTGACCAAGTACTACATCAGTAGCATTTAACTGAGCTTTGTTAAGTATTGGTAGACCTTCAATCAAAGTTGGATTGGTATCTACATTCTTGATGTATGAAATAACGTCTGCTTCAGGAATATCAATTAGACGACTATTACCTGAATCACTAATAAATTTGAATATATCAGTAGCAGCATTCTTTAAATCATCTTGAATAACTTTTGCATTAGAACCTTCATATAAAAGGTTATATGCAGGACTAGCTTGTAATTGCTTTGCTAAAGCATTTGACTCTGCAAGCATCATACCTGGAGCTGTGTATTCAGCTCTTCGTATGTTTGCTTCAGTGATAGTACCCTCTGGTGATCCGTACTTTTGAATAGGATTATTCCTGATCTCTATCATGTCTCTAACACCTTTAACAGGATTAGATGTAGAAATTAAAGCTTGGTTATCAGAGATATCACCACCTTTAAGATATGCAGGATTTTGACGTGAACTGTTAGTACTTAAATCAAATTCAAGTTGCTCTACTGCTAACTGTACATTTGCATCGCCTTGCTTACGAGAGTTAAGAGTAAAGTCCCTTTCATCTCCCCAATCAAGATGATTCTTCTCAGCATATATCTTTCTAAAACCCTCTCTTTGCTCATCGTTTAAAGCTTCCCAAGGTTTGTTTTTACCTCTCCATTCAGCAATAGATGGTACTTTAGCACCACCTCCCATTGGGGTTAATGCTCCTTTATCAAAGGATACTACAGCTGCCTTTTTAGTTTGTGGATTAACAAATCTAACTTTAGCTTTACCTTTCTCAAACCCTACGATTGTTCCGTAGTTTTCTCTATCAGCAGCTTTTACCCTTGTTCCTTCACTAAGTTTATTAGCTTGGTTTTTAAACTTCCTATAAAGACTTTTTTCAAAAGTAGCTTTAGCTCCTTTCTCTACATTATTAGTTAGTGCCTCATAATCAAGATCACTACTATCATTAATAGCTTTATAAAGTTTATCAACATCTCCACCTGTTATCTTCTTAGCAGCTTTCTTCTTACTTCTACCAATGGATTTAAGTCCTAAACCCATACCTTCAAAAGTTAAATCTAAGAAACCTCCAATACCTAAACCATCTCCTACATTATAAGCTGCTTTCATAGCTGGAGACATTGTGTCTTTTGTAGCTACTGGTTCAAGTAATCCAGCCCATTCAGGTTTAATATTAATAAGACTTCTAGCTAAATTAGCCTCTTGGGATTGGTTACTTATAAAGTCATAAACCGCACCTTGAGCAGCTCCTAATCCAACACGTCCTAATCTTGTAGTTTTAGCTGCAGTTGCTACACCTTTGAGACCTTTAACTCCCCACGTAACTTTACCTGCACCTACAAAACCACCAGCCATTTCAATACCACCTCTAATGAATCCTCCCCAGGTGGTATGAGTTATTGGTTTGTTTTTAATTAACCAAGGTGCATCATATGACCAGGGATTTTCAGGATCAGTAGGTTGATAAAATCTTTTGTCTAGTAGTTTAGGTAGAGAACCAACACTGTTATATAGATCTACAACACCGCCAGCTACAGCACTACCAAGTTCTTTAACATTGTTAGTCTTTTTAGCTGGTGGAGCAGTTGTTGTAGCAGCTGCCTCTTGTGCTGCTGCCTCTTGTTGTTGTATCTCTTTCTGTGCTTTCTCTTCTTCTATAGCATCTAAGCTTTCTTGTACTGCTCTATTATTAAGCCTAGTATCGAAATCATTGCTCCGATCCATAATTCATCATTTTGTTATTCGTGTGAGTGGTTGTACAGTTCGACCTATGAACTCGTTATAAACAGCAGCAGGTATCTTTGTTAAATCAAGACGGGTGCTTATTGCAGCTGCAGTATCTGCATCTAGTTCACCTTTCTGTTCTTTAGCTGTTGTTATAAAATGCTGTCCTACGCCTGGTATTGGTTCAAACATATCATTATTAGCATACATAGTAGACGTATCTTGATATACCTTCTCTCTATAAAATAGTTTCTGTAATTCAGGTGTAAACATATCTTCTGGGGATGCCATACCTGTACCAATTAAACGTAATAGATCGTTCTTAGTTGTTTTAAATGCACCAACTTCTGAAACTATTCCTTTGCTTTGAGCATCAATAATATTCTTCAGTGGTACAAAACTAAGATCAGCACCAAATACGCTAGTACCTATATTTAAACCATTACCTGCAAATGAACTTGTTACTACATCATAAGGATTATCAGGATTAAAGTTATAGATATCTTTAGGTATAAAAGAAGTAGTTAATGCATCTTCCTGTTCTAAATCATACCCAGCTGCTAACCATGTCTTTGCTGTAGACCCTCTATCAGTGATTAGTTTTCTATTTGCAGGTGGTATAACTCTAAGTATTCCTTCATGTCCTTTAGGTTCAATTGTTCCACCTTTGATTTCAGCAGCTACAAGATCTTCAGCTATTTCAAATGGAGTTCTATTTGGATCAACAGAAGCCATACCATTCAAGAACAAAGGCATTCTACCTACTCTGTTCTTGTAGTTAACTAATTGAGTTTTATCATGTTCAGTTAATACTCCAGTCAGGTCTTGCTTCTCTATAATTGCTTGTTGATAACCTCTGAGTGTTGAGGTTGGATCGTGTGTACTGACAAACCCTGCACCTGGACCATAAAGAATATTACCAGCACTATCTACTGCTCTTTCGTAAATAGTACCTTGGGCGTTGCTATTTAATAATTCTATTTCTTTATCAATAATTTTTTGGTAGATATCTGTTGGATCACCACCTACTTGACTTATCAATGCAGGTTCTAATAACTTATCTACTTTTGCTTTTGCAATGGATATAACTCGATCTGCCTCAGCTCTAACTTCAAACTTAGATTTAGCACTTTTATCAGCAACAGCAATAATAGACTTTTCTAGTTGACCCATAATACCTTTCTTATCGACAATCTGATTAGGACCATCTAAAGCTTTCTTGCTGTATTCATCCCAAAGAGATTCAGGTACTAAATGTAAGTGCATCATTATTAGCTCATTATTCTGAGCCTTACCATCTAAATATGCTCTAGCTTGTTCTAGTTCCATAGGTTCTCTATTCTTACTAGCCTTTACCCAACTAGCATATGTTTCCATATCATCTCTAGAGAAACCCTGACCTGTATACCAATCCTCTAATCTTTTCCATTCTTCAGCATTGTAATCCCTACCGAACTCTCCTCTGTGTTGTTCATACATCTGAAGAGCTTGAATGTTTTTATTCTTTTTATTTTCTATATAAGTTAATCTATTTTGATTTTCTCTTTCATGAAGTGCTTTTCTAGCAGGTTTAAAAAGTTCTTCTTTACTTTCACCTATAGTTGTTAACTTCCCATTTATCTCTATTTCTGTAGATAATATCTTATCAAGTTCTGTGCCATTCATTTCACCACTTGATATCATCTCAGTAACTGCATTTGACAGAGTTCTCCACTTATACCCTTTATCACCACCACTATGTACATAATCTTTAACCCATTGAGTTCCTTCTCTATCTAAGGCTCTATAGCTTTTGACATCTTGTTTATCATCTTGAAAGTTCTTAACTTCTCTATTAGTACTGAGTGTTTGATTCAGCTTGGCATTGTATGTATCAGCAAGTTTATCTAGTTCAGGTTGGAAATACCTTTTTACTAATTCAGGGTTATCACCCATGAAATACATCTTTTGAAACTCAGCATCATGCCTAGCTCTTAATCCTTTAATCTCTGTACCAACTTGTAAGTTAGGATCACCTTCCATCTCAGCAACAGTTCTTCCAGATGGTCCTACATTATTAGGATTTCTTTTCCACTGTTCCCATGATGCTGTATAGTTGTTTTCAATAACATCTTGACCAGCTGCAGCTCTGAAACCTACTAACCGATAACCACGTAATCCTCTTAACTGTGCTCGTTGTAAATCACTTGCATTTGGAAAGTATTTTTCAATTACTTCATTTAAAGCAGATTCATTACCTCTTAATGTATCTAATTGTTTGGTATATGCTATAGCAATAGAAGGATCAGCACCTAATTGATTTAAAAGAACTTTACCTTCAGACGACATTCTATCGTATCTTTGATTCTCAATAGCAGATAACTTCTGCATTGCTGAAGGTATGAACTCAATTAAATCTTGTAGTCCAGGTTTATCAGGTTTAAGTTTCTCTTCTTTTATTTTTGTAGCTGCATCATCAATCCTTGTTGCATAATGCTGCATCTCAGCTTCATGAAATGCTTTAGCAAAATCTCTTTCAATGCTTTGGTTTTCTCTTCTTTGTTCTTTCTCTTTTGCGCTGTTTTCTTTGATGGCTTGTAAACCATCTCTCCTATTTTGTAGGTTTTGAGTCCTAACTTCTCGCATACCACTTAAGGTACGTTCTGTTTCCTGTTGTAGTTTTAAAGTTTCATCAGGAACGTCGAAAGGATCAAAAGCTTTTCTACGGGCTGACCCCCGAAAAGTTAAGTTTGCCATTGTTTTTTATATCATATTTAAGAAAGTCAAAGCAGCAACACCGATACCAATACCAGGAATAGCAGCAGTTAGGCCAGTAGCCCAAGCAGCAGAGCCACCAGCTGTAGCTATAGAAGCTGCAGCACCAGCCGCACCTAGACCAGCAGTAACACCACCTATAGCAGCTCCAGTGAATCCCACACCAGTTGAAACATCGTTCATCATTGCACCCATTACTGGAGCAGGTGGGAGTGTAGGTTCTTGGGGATCCATATACTTAGGTGAAGGCTGCTCAATAGGTTTGAATAGATCTAGATCTAATTCTTCTCTACCTATAGAAGGATCTAACATTCTTCTAGCTTCAGCTTCTAAATCTGCTTGTTGTTTAGATCGGATAATATTACTAACACTCAATGCAGATGCATCAACTGCACTATCTAAACTAGCTTTTAAAATATCTTGATCTGTTTTGAAATTAGATCCTAGATTTTGTAAATCCCAATCAATCTTTTTAAGATTTAAACCAGTTTCAGTTTGTGCATGTTTAAGGTTATTTTCTAATGTCTCAACATCTAGAGTTGTATTTTGAATATTATCGTAAACCTGTTTTTTAATTTCATCAATACTGATTGCACCTTTAGCATTACTAATTTTTAAATTCCTATCAATTTCTTGTAGATTTAATAATGCTTTATCAATGTTTTGTCCTGTTTCGTCTGCTATTTGTTGGAGGTTTAATTTAGACTTTTGTTTAGTAGTAGCTGCATTTGCTAAGTTATTCTTCATACTAGCTTCAGCAGCTTTAGTACCATGTATTAAACTTTTAGCTATATAAGCTTGTTGTCTACCAAGTTCAGCAAATACCATTTGTACAGCTTTACCTTGTGATCTACCAGCTGCTGTTAAAGAAGCATCACCTTGAGCTTTCAATGATTGTAGATTTGCTTCTGTACTTTCATGTGCAGCTTTAGCATAAGTAGCTTTGTTTTCTCTACGGATCAGATCGTTTTGCTGTTGTGCTATTCGATCTTGTGAATCCATATCCATTAACAAAGCTGCTTTCTTAAATCTATTATCAGCTTCTTTAATAAATAGATCTTGCTTGACACCTGCTTTTTGAAATTCAGCACTACCAGCTTTATCAAGCATATTAAGCTTTGCACCAGTTTCAGCAAACTCAGCAGCCTTATTACTTTGTTCTAAGTTAAGTAGTTGTTTTTGCTTTTGACTATTAAGTGTTGATTCCTGTTGTTGTAATCCTAATTTCGTAGCTGCTGCATCAAAACCTTTTGTACCAGTAGCTTCATATAGATCAGCAATTAAGTTTTGATTCTGAAATGCTGATTCAATGAATTGCTCATTTAATACTGTTTCTTCCCTCTTTATTGCATCTTCATATTCAGCCTGGTTGAATTTTAAAACATCATCAGCAGTATCATTAGACTTTAAATAAGCTGCGTCTTGTTGATCCCATTCATATTGCTGTTGGGATTTACCCATTTGCCACTGCTGTTTAGCAGTTTCATCAGAATAGGCTTTTGACTCTGCGTCAGCTTGTTTTTTAAGGTCTAGGTTTTCAACACTGGTATAATATTGGTTCCATTTTTCACCCTTCTTTGTACCGTCTTCATTTAATAACTGTACACCCTGGTCACCATGTTGATTAACTGTATCAGCATCTATACCCCAAAGGTATTCAAAATTCTTCTTATCGTATGCAAACTTTTTTTTAATCTGATCATTTGCATGATCAATAGCTGGAGGCGACTTACTCATGTTTATGTTCTCCTATAAAATCGTGGTGAATAATATCCTTCCCACATCATTGAAGTTAGTGAAACAGGGAATGGTGAATCACTAAAAGCTTTAAGCGTGAAGTTTGTGTTTTTTTGATGTATTGGTATTGCAGCTACAGACTCATCTGTTAAAGGTACGTCATTAGCTAAGTATTCATTTGCAAGAGGTATAGGTATAACATCGTCGTAATCTGTTGTACCTTTTCTCTTTAATTTAAAACTGATAATACCTGATAAACCTACTGAGAATTTAACTCTAGCTATGGTTAATGTTGACGTAAAGTCAGCCTGAGTGCCTTCTTCACCTTGAGTGAAATAGATAGTAGGTAGATGTATATCATAAGTATACTTAAACCCTACAATTACTTTACTAGCAGTAGAGCCAGTGAAATCTTTAAATGGAACTTTAAAGTAAGTACCAGTACCATCAGTAGCTACTGTTGGTGTAATAGTAAAACCTGATTCAACAAACGTAGGATTAGTTAAATCAGAAGCCGTACTACCAATAACAAGTACAGGTGTTAATCCAGTTACATTATTAAAAGGTATATAACACTTAGAGAATGGGTTAACAGGATCAGCTTGGTCATATACGACTGAACTAGCAGTTGCATATAAATCCATACAAGGATTCATCTTCTGACCATCTGAGTTAACCAAGATGGTTTCCTCTGGTGTTTGGTTAAGGCTTGCACTAATTAATGTATATTGACCACCTTGCATAGTGACTGCATACATCACATCAGAATCAACTGATACAGTTTGAACTAATCCTGGTAGTTGCCATCTAAACCAAGATTGCATAACCTCTCTTTGTCCATCACTATAGGTTCTATAGAAGTAGATATCATTCTTAGCTGTTCCCCACATTGCTATGAATGAGTTCTGAGGACTAGCTATAAGATCTGTTATAGAACTTGGTATGTATTCAGATACTACTCTTCCTATGTCTAAGACAGACGGGTTCATTTCTTGACCCGCTGTTCTCATTTGATAGATACGTGTATAACCTGGAGTCTTACTTAGGAAGATAAGGTTAGTACCATTATCAACAGGATCAATATTGATATCCATCTCATAGTTAGAGATACCACGAATAATCGTTGTAGTAGGAGTAAAGATACCATTAGGTGCAAACATCAAGAACTGTTGGTTCTTACTGAACAGGATTAAACCCTGTGCAGTTGGTAAGACACCTGTAAGTAATGTAGGTCTAATACTAGAAGTACTTAAATCAACTGGATCAGACGCTATCTGAGTCATTGCAGACACATGATAGAAGTTATAAAACTCGTTTGATTGACTCATTGCAACATGATCATCAACCAAGAAACCAAGTCGGCTACTATGGAAGAAAGACTGTTGTATCTTCTTACCTACAAAACTAGGATGTGAGTTAGTTGTATCATCACCTGTTAATCTTTCAGTCCATGAAATAGCTTTAAAAGTAAATGCATTAGTACCTGTATTAACTAGCTCATGAGGCATAGTTGTAGCTGTTAAACCTGGAGACACATCAGGTGCGATGTATTCCTCCCAATATCCAGCTCCAGATGTACCATTATCAGCTATGAATCTTGAGTAGTAAGTATCATTATCTGAACTTGTATTTATAATCTTTACTACACGATGATGCTTAGACCTGCCAGGAAGGTCTGTAACGTTAGCGACTTGGTTTTGGTATGTAGATAACCTTTCGTTGTCTGGACCGCCTTTACCAGTCAATGTGAAGGCACTGGAGCAGCTTAATTCAAGGGATGAGTCAAGCTGAGTGACTGTCATTCCAGATATACTTAAACCATTAATACTATTCTTTAAACTGGTTAGTATTGCATCTGCATCAGGTGTAGCTCCAGTGGTATTTGTAACTGTAGATCCATTAACAGTAACACTGTATGTTGTGTCAGCTGTTACAGCTCTTAGTCTTACAGTTCCGACCTTATTAGCAGTGAATGATGGAGCTGCTTGAGTGGTTACAGTCTTAGTTTTATTAGTAACTATGGTGGTATCTTGTACAGTTAATATATCATAATCATTAGCTGTAGTGCCTGTTAGATATGAGGTATTAGCATTTGAGGTATAGGTTATGGTTGCTGCTACACCAGAGGTTACATTCCAAATGTATATAGCTGTACCTTTAATACATCCAATATACTTCTCATCATTATCTCTGTGTATATAGAACCACTTAGCATTGGCATAAATGTTCTCATTACCTAAACCTTTTAAAAACTTAAATCCAGGTCGTTTAGTTAAACCAAACGTAGGGTCTGGGTAAGCATTGATGCAGTCAGATAATTGACCAGGCATCTTCTTTGTATCAGGTTGTTTAGATACACCACCTAAGTAATTAGAAATAGTTTGTGTGACATTTGGCATTATCTTTGTAAGGCATGGTATGGTTTGTAGCTGTTGTAATAGTTACCGCCTTGGGGGTGTCCAAAGAATGTGAACTGACCTTGATTGCATTCATACTCAAGTGCTAAAGATCTAGCAAAAGCTTCTTTCTGTTGACACATTTGGTATAAACTCTGATCACCTACTATTTTAGAAACAACAATTGTAGAAGCTCTAGCAGTTATATAATCTTGTATAGGTCTGGGTAAATCAACCCAATCGAAAAGCCATAGAACATCACATTCTACTTTAGAAGTAAATGTATGTGTATGATCTTCTTTATCATATAATTTTCCATTACGTCTAATGACATTCAGATCTTTATAATCACCTTTATCAGCCATATCTATTTGTAAGATATTGCTTGGTATGACTATTTCATTATTATCATCAGGAGTAAATGGATAATGATATTCTTTATTAAATGTCCATCCTTCTGACTGGACTTCTCTTGACACCTGTAACAACGTGTCGTATGCAATCGCAACGTCTGGGTTGGTTTGATCTAGTGTCGTTACAGGAGCTTGACCAACTGACGCTAATATTTCATTAACCGCTGGTAATTCTTGTGTAGCGTTAGTGGTAGGAAATGCCATAGTTCGATATAAATAAAAAAAAGGGAGCCATAAAGACTCCCCAATAAACTTAGAATGCTGAAGGTGCAGATGCGCCTACATACAATTCAACTGCAGCTGAAGGATTAACATAATCAGCTCCACAAGCTAAACGTCCAAGAATAACGTCACCCTGATAAATCACGGATACGTCTCCTTTAGTTACTTGTACTGAAGGACCAATAGCTTCTACCATACCAGCAGCTTCTTTC
>CESM01022351.1_pt1 | contig 20303 bp, 18 predicted proteins | sample 361421 | NCBI WGS metagenome assembly CESM01 (sample SAMEA2622219, study PRJEB7988) | marine metagenome | isolation source: saline water (ENVO:00002010), including | reverse complement strand
ATTCATAGGCTTTAATTTTTTAAAGATTGTATCAAAAAAGTTTTCTAACGAATTTGAAATAATAGGAATTGATTCATTAGAAGGGCAGCTTTCAAAATATAACAAAGAAAATTTTCAACATGAAAATTTTAAATTTTATGAACTTAATATAAATAACATTTCAGACCTTGATGAGCAAATCAGTAATATTGATGTAATTATAAATTTTGCAGCAGAATCTCATGTTGATAATTCTATTTCTCATCCCGAAAAATTTATAGAATCAAATGTATCAGGATTAGCTAAATTACTTATGTTTGCAATTAATAAAAATATTCCTAAATTTTATCATTTTTCTACAGATGAGATATATGGTAGCTCTAATGAAAAATATTTTATAGAAAATGATAGGTTTAACCCATCGTCGCCTTATTCTGCCAGTAAGGCTTCTGCAGAATTAATATGCAGTTCATTTGCAAATACATATGGATATGAATCTTTAATAGTTCGTCCATCAAACAACTACGGAACCTATCAACAGCCAGAAAAGTTGATTCCTTTTAGTATATCAAATTTGTTAGAAGGGAAGAATGTTGAATTATACGGCGATGGAAAAAACATAAGACACTGGCTTCATGTAGAAGACACAGTTGGTTCAATATTGCATTTATTGGAAAACAATTTTAATAATGGAGTATTTAATATTGGATCAGGAGAATATTTTAATAATTTTTATATTGTGAATAAAATTATTGAAGCATTAAATCTAGATTCTAAGAGAATTAGCTATGTTGAAGACAGGCCCGGTCATGACTTTAGGTATGCAGTTAATTTTGACAAGCTTCTTGACACAGGATGGAAACCACAAAAAAAGTTTGATAATGAAATAGAAAATATTGTAAATTGGTATAAAGCAAATAAAGAATGGTTATCGAGAGGTGTCTTGCAAGTAAATAAAAATAGAAAAGGTAGATTATTTTTAAATAATCTGGAGAGTTAATGTTGACAAAATGAAAGGGGTAATATTAGCGGGTGGTAACGGTACAAGACTTTCACCCATCACAGAAACAATAAATAAACACTTGTTACCTGTTTATGACAAGCCTTTAATTTACTATCCTCTCAGCAATCTTTTGTTAACAGGATGTGATGAAATTCTAGTTGTTAGTAGTAAAGAAAGTTTAATTCTCTTAGAAGAGCAATTAGGAAATGGAGAAAAGTTTGGTGTAAGTATTTCCTACCAAGCACAAGAAAGCCCTGACGGGATTCCTTCTGCTGTATATCTAGCAAAATCATTTGCTGATGGCGAAGATATTTGGGTTTCACTTGGTGATAATTTTATTTTTGGTTCAAGAATAAAAGAGCTTTATGAAGAAGTTAATAATTCAAGCAAAGCAACAATTTTTATTAAACATGTAGGTAATATTTATGGATTTGGTTCAGCAGAAATTAGTGATGGGAAAATCAAAAATCTTGAAGAAAAACCAAAAAGCAATAAATCTGGTTGGGCTGTTACTGGTTTATATAAATTTCCAAACGCCATTTTTGATTTGATTCCAACAATTAAACCCTCAAAAAGAAAAGAAACAGAAATAATTGATATATTAAATTTATTTTTATTAAGTAAAAACTTAGATTTTCAAATTTTTGGAAGAGGCGTAACTTGGGTTGATTGTGGAACGGTAGAGGATTTAAAATTAGCGAATGATTTTGTACATAATTACCAAAAAATAAATAATACTTTAATCTGTTCACCAGAAGAAATAGCTTATAACTTAAACCTTATTTCAAAAGAAAAGGTTTTATCAAATTTTAAACATACTAGTAATAGTGATTACTACCTAAATTTAACAAATGTCTTAGATTAGTCGTTATAGTATCAAAAAGCTTTCAAAATTTTTTCAACCTGAGAGTTAACAGTGTCCAACTAATTTTTGTTTCCTTTAAATTTTTTATATTTTTGAGTTTCAATATGTTAACAATAATTTTCATAGCTTAAATAAATATAAATTAGATGTTTGTATTAAGATTTCTCTATGAAGACTTTTTGTTTTGATATTGATGAGACAATATGCCACACACAGGGAACTGATTATGAAAATTCCCAACCTATCTTAACTAGAATTGATCAAGTAAATAATCTTAAATTAAAAGGAAACAAAATTATATTTTTTACCGCAAGGGGTTTTGTTAGTGGGCAAGATTTATATGATTTTACTTATAATCAACTTAAATCATGGGGGGTTAATTTTGATGAACTTTACTTAGGAAAACCTGCTGCTGATTACTATATTGACGATAAAGGATCAGATTACTTTGATTGGTTTTCATGTGAGTAGTAAATTATTAAATGACACAAAGCCTCTTTTAGTTCTGGAGATGGCAAATAATCATCAAGGGGATATTGAACATGGAAAGAAAATCATAGATGAATTTTATGAAGTATGTAAGGATTTTACTAATTACATTAACATATCATTCAAATTTCAATATAGAGACCTAGATAATCTAATTCATAAAAATTATAAAACTTCTGATTTAAAGTATATTAAAAGATTTTCTGAGACAAGACTAAACACAGATGAGTGGAGGACGCTTTTAGATTATACAAAAAGTAAAGGCTTTTATTTAATTTGTACCCCATTTGATGAACAATCCGTTAACAGAGTAATTGATGACAATTTTGATATTTTAAAAATCGCAAGTGCATATATTGACGATTGGCCTTTATTAGAAAAAATCTCCGAGCAAAATATTGATGTTATAGCTTCTGTCGGTGGAGCTAGTGTGGAAAAGATAAAAAGGTTTTATTCTTTTATGAAAAATAATAGAAAAGATTTTGCAATAAATTACTGCGTTGCGATGTACCCAACAGAATTGTCAGATACAAACTTAATTTATCTTGAAAAACTTAAAACACTTTTTCCAGATATTAAACTTGGATTCTCAAGCCATGAAATAGACCAATCATCAATTACAGGTGTAGTTGCATATTCTCTTGGGGCAAGAATTTTTGAAAAACACGTTGCTATAGAAGATAAAACTAAGGGATATAATATTAACGAATACTCCACAACTCCAAAAAATCTTAGAATGTGGCTTGAGCAACTATTAAATTCAATAAATTTAGTGGGTTCAATCTCAGATAAAGAAAAAAGGATTTTAGCCCTAGAAGAGTCTACATTAAGAGATTTAAAAAGAGGTGTTTTTGCATCTAAAAATATTAACGAAGGAGAAATTTTGGATGAAACAAATACATATTTTGCAATTCCTGTTCTTGATAATCAAATATTAGCGAACGATTTTTCAAGATACTCCGAGATTACGTTAAAAAATAAAATTGAAGCTGATGAGCCAATATATCTAGACAATGTTGATATATTGGAAACTCGTCCAGAACTAGAACAAATTAGAGACAAATTTTTGGAGATGTTAAGAGAAAATAATATTTTGTCAGCCATAGGTAAAGATCTTGAAATATCTCATCATTATGGAATAGAAAATTTTTATAAAACTGGATTATTGATGGTAACACTATTTAATGTTGAGTATTGCAAAAAAATAATTGGCTTATTTCCTGGTCAAGAAAATCCTGAACATTTTCACAAAATCAAAGATGAATCGTTTATTTTAATTTCAGGTGATTTGACTTTGATTCTTGATGGTGAAAAAATTGAGATGTCTGCAGGCGATATAGTACATATACCAAAAAATAGTAAACATTCTTTTAGTTCGAAAAATGGTGCATTATTTGAAGAAATTTCAACAAAGCACTTTTCAGATGATTCTTTTTATACAGATCAAGAAATCATGAAAAATGATAAAAGAAAGTCCAAAATAAAAATACTATGAAAAAAAATATTATTTCAAAACTTGAAGGGCCGATATTTACGGTTTATACAAGCTTCACTGAATCTGGTGATATAAATTATGGAGAAATTGAGTCTTATTTGAAGTTTCTTTTTGAAAATGGTGTAGAAACTTATTATGTAATGCCATATAATTCTAGGTATTCACAGCTATACGAAGCTGAAATTTTTGAACTGAATAAATTTGTAATTAAAACTGTTAAAGATTTAAATAAAGAGAATTTATGTATCGTATCAGATTCTATTCATGGACCAACAAAACTTTCTATGGATTTAGGTTTTGATGCATTTAATGCTGGGTGTGATATATTTGCATCTATATGTAGGGAAAAGTATTTCTCAGATATTCAAATAATTTCACATTATCGCCAACTTTCAGATGCGTTGAAGATGCCTCTGTTGGTTCATGAAATGCCATTTTTGTCAGGCTATAATTCGCAAAATTTTAAATGGCCCTATTCACTAATTGAATCATTATCAAGCATAGAAAATATAGTTGCTATCAAAGAAGATGCAAAAGAAGTAGAGTATGGGAAACAAATTATTGATTTATTAGAACCAGACATAAGGGTAGTTTTTGCTGGTCGAAAAAGTTATTTTACAGACTTATTTGAACATGGTTTAAAAGCATATTTAAATGGAATTTCAATGATTGACCCCGCTATAGGATTTTATTTTTGGGAAATTTTAAATTTGCGTGATACTCAAAAAATTAATTACTTTATAAATAATGTTGATAACTATTTTTGGGACAATATTGTAACAAAATATGGCTGGCATCGAGTAAACAAAGCTTATTTGGAAGCAGCAGGTTTGTTTTCAAGAAATGAAAGATTACCTTTATTAGAACTAAATGATAACGAGTACCAAGAAGTTGTTGATAATTTCAATACTCTAATTAATAGAATGAGGGATATAAATAAATAATAATAAAAAAATTTTGATTTTTAAAAAAATAGTTTTGAAAATACAAAGTATGTAAAAGTGACAAATATTTTAAAGTTTATAAAGCCATCTCTTGAGATAGATAAAAATATTGCAATTGTTGGATCAAGCGCAACTTTGTTAAAAAGTAATTCTGGAAAAGAGATTGATGAATTTAGTGAAGTTGTGAGATTTAATCGTGCCCCTACTACAAATTACGAAAATTTTGTAGGTGCAAAAACTTCGTATAGGATTGTTAATAATCACGTTTTTGATAATTTGGATTTGTCTAATAAAGGTTATTCAAATCAACCTAAAAATTTTGTTAGAAAATTAAGAAACAAAAATATTATATATATTGGACCAGATATCAAACCTTGGAGAAAAAGATTTATAAATACACACTATTCAAACAATCTATTTCTTTTTGATTACAGAAAAATATCCGAAGTAAAAAGAGCTCTTGGAATAAGCCACAAAGAACATCTGCAAATTGGAACTATATTTATTGGATTATGTATTATTTCAAATATTGTACCAACTTTGTATGGTTTTGATTTAGAACCTATAAAACGAACTCATTACTTCGAAGATAGACCGGGCGATATAGATTCTTTATCACATAAAATAAGTTCAGAAATTTCAACCCTAATTAAATTAAAAAGTAGTAAAAAGATAATTGTAAATTAACGATTGAAAGTTGAATAAATAATATCTTTAATAGGTTTGGGCATAATAAATATTAGATTATTTAGTAAGACAAATTGGCATGAAATGAAAAAGATAACAAAAAACAATATAAAAAATAATGAAATCATATTAGATTGTGAATTAGGTATTTAAGATGATATATGGATTTATTCCTGCAAGATCAGGCTCAACAAGGTTAAAAGATAAAAACTTTTTAGACCTTAAGGGTAAAAAATTATTTGAATGGAGCATAGAAGCAGCAAATGAGGTTAGCAAAGTTGATAAGATTATTTTTTCTTCGGATTCACACAAATATTTAGAATATGCACAATCTGTGAGTTTATCAAAAGATTTAATCATGGATATACGAAGTAATGAAAACTCTTCATCAAGTAAAAAAATATATGACTATTTATGTAATGATTTTTTAAAAAATAACACTTTCCTAAACGATGATGATTTAATCTTGATGTTGTTACCAACTCAGCCCTACAGGAGCCTTAATGACATAAGTAATATTGTTGATACGAGTATCTCTACAAAAAGAAACATATTTTCTTGTAGAGAATATAGTTTCCCACTTAGTTTTGCATTTGAATTTGATAAAGAAAAGAATTATTTACCATTTTTTATTGAATCTCCCTTAACAACGGGTAATACAAGAAGTCAAGACCAAAAATCCTACTATCATCCGGATGGTTCAATTTATGTTTTTTCCGTAGGAAGTCTTAAAAAAAAGTATAATTCAATATATCAAAACGCAAAACCATTCTTTATCAGTGGAAATATATATATAGATATTGATTCAGAGGAAGATTTCATTATGGCAGTTAATTATGGTGGTGAAGTATTAAAAAACTAGATCAGCAATGTCAACACATTATCAGGTTATATTATTAAATAATGCTGAAATTTTTAAATAAGGTTAAACATTATATAAATAGAAAGTTTTTTAAAAACTTAAAATACGATTTTGAAGAATTTATTCCTAACTCTAACGGAGACTCTAAAGATATAAACGAACTAATAAAAGTTAATATAAAAAATTTAACGACCAACTTAGTGAATATAAATAACTTTTTCAAAAAAGCTAAAGTTCAAAGTATTGAATCTTTAAAAGTAAATATAGAGTTTCAGGAAAGGTTAAAAATCTTATTTAATAATTATGGCTCTGACAAAACCACACATGGATATGATGTACTATATGCAAAAATTTTGAAAGAAATTACTCATAACCCAACTATCTTAGAAATTGGTGTAGGTTCTAATAACATTTCAATACCATCAAATATGGGAAAAAAAGGATTTCCTGGAGCTTCTTTGAAAGTTTTTTCGGATATCTATCCAAATTCAGAGATATTTGGTGCAGATATTGATAAACAAATATTAAAAAATTTTAATAACGTAAAGATGTTTTATTTGGATCAAAATAATTTAAAAACATACAACAACGACATAATAAATACAAAATATTTTGATTTGATTATTGATGACGGCTTGCATATGCAATCAGCAAACTTAAATACTTTAACATTTGCTTTGGAAAGACTTAAACCCGGAGGGGTTTTAGTAATAGAAGACATTACTATTTCAGCTTTAAACACTTGGCATATAGTAGAAGGCTTGTTGAGAGAGCCATACGAATTATCTTTATATAAATGTTTTGATAATTATGCTGTAACTGTTGAGTTAAAAAAACAAATCAGTTAATTAATAAAAAAAACATTAGATAAAATGGAAATGTGCAGTTCATAAAAACTATATTCAAAGATGTTTTGTATGTATCAAAAATTACAGGAACTCAAAGAAAAAAAGTTCTTATATTAACCTCTGTTATCTGCAGCCAGCTCGCAGTTGTGGTAGATGTGTTTTTAATAGGTCTTTTTGCTTTTTTAGTAGCTGATCAAAAAACAAATATTGAATTTGTGGATGCAATTGGATCATATTTTGATTCAAACAGATATCTAATTATTTTTATTGTATCTCTCAGGTTTTTATTTTTATTTATGCAGAGCTATATATTAAGGCGTATAGAGTTTACGGTAACTAAAAATCTTAAGGAGTTTATACTTAAAAGAATTTTTGAGAGGAGAACATATTCAATATCTGATGCTTACTTCTATACCAACGATTTAAGTGGTCACATTGGTTATTTCTATTCAAATTTTGCATCATTTTTAAATAGTTGTATAAATATTCTAGTTTTTGGTGTATATCTTCTTATTTCTAATTATGAAGTATTAGCAATTTTTGCAGCCGGCTTATTTTTATTATTTTTTCCAATTAAGAAACTAATCAAGATAACAAGAAATTATGTTGATAAGACCTATTTTGTAGCAAGAGACTCAATGAGCGAAATAGAGAGGGTTATTGAAAATCTTTTTTTAATTAAAATATTAAAAAAAGAAGACTCAGAACTTTTGAAGTTTTCAAATACTCTATCATTATTAAATTCACATATGCTTAATAAACATATTTTTAGTATTCTAAACGGTTATCTACCTAGCTTTTTAACACTAACTATATTAAGTATCATTATTATATTTTTTGGAAGTATAAAACTTACACTTGATTTTATTGGAGTAACACTTAAACTCTTTCAATCAGTATCACAAGTAACTACAGCATTTTCAAATATAATAAATTCACATGTTCACATTAAGAGATTTATAGAACTTAAATTTCATGAAAATAATCCAAATGAAAACAATTTTCAAATAATTGAAAATAACAAACTTGATATTCAAAATGTTGATTTTAAATATCAAAATTCAAATGAATACATATTTGAAAATATAAGTTTAGAAATTGAAAAAGGGTCACATACGATAATTACAGGAGAAAATGGTAGCGGTAAGAGTACGTTGCTTGGTCTAATAGCTGGAATATTCTATCCCCAGAATGGTACAGTAAAAACTTTTTCAAATAAGTATGGATATGTAAGTGCGCAACCTTATGTATTCAAGGATACTCTTTATAACAATATTATGTATGGAAATGAAGATGTAAAAATCAAAGAAAGTGAGCTTATTAAAGTCTTAAAAGATTTTAATACATTTAAAAATGAGTCAGAATATAATTTAGAGCGATTAGTTAGTAACAAATCACTTTCTTCTGGACAAATGCAAAAAATTGGTTTTGTAAGAATTATGGTATCGCAACCAGACATAATTTTGCTTGATGAATCCACATCAAACTTAGATAAAGAATCAAAAGAAATTGTGTTTAATAAATTAAAAGAAAACAATTCAACTGTTATTAATTCGACACACGACCCTGAAAATTTTGATTTTGCTGACCATCATATACAAATTCAAATTCAAGATGAAGAAAGAATAATAAAAAATATTTTTTAAATAAACCACATAATGTTGAAAAAGTGGAATATCAACTCTAATCCTATTTATTAATTTGTAGTTTTTTAGCAATTATGCAAGCTATATGGCTTTCTTATTGAAATATAATTGATTTTATCTTTTAATATATAGCTAAAATAAAAATTGTGAGTCTTCAAAAAATCTTGGTTGTAAATACAAAATATAGAGTTTTTGGTGGCGAAGATGCAAATATAGTTGATGAGCTTAGGTTTTTAAAAAATTATTTTGAAGTTGATTATTTAGAATATAATAATGCTGATAAAATCGGCTTTTCTGATCTGATTGGATTCTTCGCTCAAAGCAATCCAATTTCAAATTCTAGGTTATTGGAAAAAATTAAAATCTTCAAACCTGACATAGTGTATATACATAATACGTGGTACAAAGCTGGTTTAGGTATTTTTAAAATTTGTAAAAAAAGGAATATTAAAATTCTTCACAAGATTCACAACTATAGATTTGATTGTTCAAGATTCTTTTTATCCAAAAATCATTTAAAACACAATCAACAGTGCCCTGCTTGTGGCATTAAAAAAGAAAATCTAGGGAAATATAATAAATATTTTTCTGAATCAATCATTAAATCATTCATTATTAATTTTTATTCGAAAAAATATTTTCGAATTTTAAAAAGCTACCCCATAAAAATTCTTGTTTTAAGTGAATTTCAAAAAAACTATATAAAAAAGTTAGGAATTGATAATGATAAAATTTCTATTTACTCAAATCCTATTGGTATTTCCTTAGAAGATTTTTCTCAATACAATCCAGAAAGTAATAGTGTTATATTTGCAGGACGGTTAGTAGAAAACAAAGGTATTGAGGAAATACTTCAAATTTGGAAAAACATAGATACAAACAATCTTATTCTTGAAATTATTGGTACTACCGAAGACAAAAATAATTTATTTAAAAAATATAATTCAAAAAAAATTAAATTCTTAGGCCAGCTTGATAATAGTGAAGTTAAGAGAAAAATTAAAACTTCGAGAGCGGTCATTACGGCAACAAAACTTTTTGAAGGGCAACCAAGAGTTCTTTTAGAAGCATCAAGCTATGGGGTGCCGTCAATATATCCAAATTTTGGAGGAATGAGTGATTTTTTCCCTTCTGATTACATGCTTTCTTTTATCCAATTCAATTATGAAGACTTAGAAAAAAAGATTTTAATGCTTAATGATTCAAAACTACTCTCCGATGAAAGCAAATCAATCAAAAAACATCTGATTGAAAATTTTACTGAAGAATTGCTATTTGCAAGGTTTGAAAATATTTTAAAAAAAGATGAAAATGAATAATAGATTTCCTCTAGTTTCAGTTTTAATGTCAACATTTAATTCTGAAAAAACTCTTGAGAGAGCTATAGAAAGTGTATTAAATCAATCATATAAAAATATTGAGTTTTTAATCTGTAATGATGGATCAACAGATAATACAAAAAAAATTTTGGAAAAATATTCTAACTTATACGCCCAAATTGAAATCATTCATAATGTGCATAATGTTGGCTTAACAAAGTCTTTAAATTTATTAATTAACAAATCCAAGGGAGACTTTATAGCAAGACAGGATGCCGATGATTATTCAGACTCTGAAAGAATAAAAGAACAAATAAAGTATTGTATTGATAATAAATTTCAAGCTGTATTTACAAGATCCTGCAATATTATTAATAACAGGCCAATGCAAAATATTAGTTACCTAATACCGTATAAATTACTTGTAAAATTTAGAAATCCTTTTGTGCATGGCACAATGTTGATAAATTCAAAAACTATCAAAACATTTGGAGGTTACGATGAAGATTTTTATTTTTCCCAGGATTACAAACTTTATAGAGATTTGATTGATAATGGAGTAAGGATTAAGAAGGAAAGAAAAATTTTATATTATTTAAATACGAAAAATAATATTTCTAGCCTTCGGAAAAAAGAACAAAAATATTATGCAAATTGTGTTAAGAATAGAAAAATCCCAAAAATGGTATTAAAGAATGATTAACATAAAAAACTGGTGTAATTGTTGAAAGTATATCTTACAAAAATAAATGAATCTTGGATTGTAGACAAAATTAGATCAGAGTTTTATTTGTATAATCCTGAAACAACAACTGATAAGTTAAAAAATGCTGACATTGTTTGGGTTATTGCTCCATGGCTTGCATATAAGTTAAAAACTAAAAAATTTAAAAATAAAAAAGTTTTATGTTCTGTTTATCACTTAGATGATTCTCAAAGCAACAATGAAGATATAGAAAATTTTAAAAAATTTGACCCATATGTTGATTTGTACCACACAATTTCTTTAAAAAGTAAAGTTCAAATAGAAAAATATACTAATAAACCTGTAATTCAGATACCTTTATGGGTTAATTCAAACGAATTTTATCCAATTGAGAATAAAAAAGAGTTAAGAGAAAAATATGAACTTGATAATAATGATTATTTGGTTGGGAGCTTTCAAAGAGACTCCCTAGGTAGTGATCTTTCAAAACCAAAACTAATCAAGGGTCCAGATATATTTTTAGAAATAGTTAAAAATTTATCTTATCAAAATAAAAATCTCAAAGTCATACTTGCTGGAAAAAGACGAGACTATGTTGTAAAAAATCTTTTAGATTTAGAAATAGATTTTAAATATTTTGAAATGGCACCTACTGAAACTCTAAATGAGTTATACAATATTCTTGATATATATATTGTAAGCTCTAGGGTTGAGGGAGGACCGCAGGCAATTGTAGAATCTGCTATAACTAAGACACCTATAGTTTCAACTGATGTTGGAGTAGCATCACAAGTATTGAGTCCGAAATCACTATTTGATTCAAACAACCCAGATTCTTACTTTAGTGCTAAACCTGATACTGAATTTGCAAACAAAAAAGTTAAAAAATATCAAATTCCTCAGGGATTTAAAGAATTTATAAGCTTATTATCGGATTTGTATGAAAGTTAGTATTGGTTCAAAAATCGTTGAAGGGCCATGGGGTGGCGGTAACTTATTTGTTAAAAACTTAAGTAATTATTTATTAGATTTAGGACACAAAGTAATTTATGATTTATCAGAACCAGATATAGATCTTATCTTGCTTACGGATCCAAGAAGTCGACGAGAATCATCATCTACTTTTAATCATATAGAAATCAATCTTTATAAAAAATACATAAATCCAAACGCTGCAATTGTTCAAAGAATTAATGAGTGTGATGAAAGAAAGAATACAAAAAACATAAATAGTTTTTATCTTGATGCTAGTGAATGTGCAGACAAAGTAGTCTTCGTAAGTGACTGGTTGAAAAATATTTACACTACACTCGGCATGTCAAAAGATAAAACTAAAGTTATTATGTCTGGTTCAAATAAAAAAGTTTTTAAGGACTATAACAATAAGCTAAAAAATAAAAAAATTAATATTGTTACACATCATTGGAGCTCACATAAAAACAAAGGTTTTGAATCATATAAAATGTTAGATCAATTAATTACCAACTCTGAATGGAAAGATATTTTACAATTTACTTATATTGGTAATACATCTAATGAATATATTTTGAAAAACTCCAATATTATAGAACCGCTTTCAGGCAGTGAATTAGCTAGAAATTTAAGCCAAAACGACATTTACTTGACAGGTTCTATTAATGAACCTTCTGGCAATCACCATATCGAAGCAGCTTTGTGTGGTCTTCCAGTTCTATATCTTAACAGTGGTGGAATTCCTGAATATTGCGATGGGTATGGAGTTTCCTACAATAATCTAGAGGAATTTGAAGATAAACTCAAAATTATTATCAAAGAAAAAGATAAATACGAAAAAAATTTAGAAAACTACCAATTTGATTCAGAAAATATGAACAAGGAATATTTGGAATTGTTTGAAAGTTTAGTTCTTAAGAAAAAGGAAGAATCAAAAAACTTTAAAACCTATAGAAAAACCTTATATTTATTCAGATTTAAAATCCGAAAATTAACTAGAAATTTTTCACAAGTTAATCTAAGAATTAGAATAAAAAAATTATTAAAAATATGAAAAAAAATAATTTAGCAGATAACTTACATTCAAAAATAAAATTCTGTTCAGAATTTATAAACAAGTTAAATTATGACAAATATTTTTTTAATCCCACTCTAGAAGGTTTAACTGAAGCAGGAAGTAAATTGCAGCTAGGGTTTAGTTGTTATGGCTTGAAGTTTTTTTATCTTTCAGGTCAGTGGGAAAAATTAGATGATGATGAAAAAACAAATTGGACTAATACAATTAATGGTTTCCAAACCCAAGACTCTAAGTTTCCACAAAATTCTTATGTAGATAGTAACTATATTTATTATTTAAATAAGTTCAATATTCAAAAGTTTTTAAAAGAATCAGCCAAAATTTTACTTAATAATTCAGGTGTAAAATCTTTTGATTCAAAAGAAATTTTTGAAAGAAAATCTATAAATGCAGAGACAAAACAAGCTATATCAACACTGTTCCAGGTCAGAAGTCAAAATACATTAAAGGTCGAACCAGAATTTGACAACAGTAATATTATTCAATATTTAAATAAATTAGATTGGTCACAACCATGGGCTTCAGGAGCACAGTATTCTTCTATATGCGTTTATTCTTCAACTCAGGACAGTTATGATGCGTTATTGTTAAAAAATTTTTCTGATAATTTAGTAGATATTGAATCAGGGTTTTACTTCAAAAATAAAATTAATGACAAAAGGCAATTATTTAATGGTGCAATGAAAATTATTTCTGGATTAGATTGGATTAATCATGAAATTCATTATCCAAAAAAAATTATAGATTTTTGCTTAAATAACAAACCTGTCTTTGAAGGCTGTGATATTGTAGATTATATTTATGTCCTTAATATGTGTTCAAAGGCGGTAAATTATAAGAAAAGTGAAGTGATTAAGCTCTTATCAGAATTATCTAAAGAAATGGATGTACTCTTTAATAATAAAGTAGGTGGATACTCATATTTTAGAAACAAAAGTCAGACCCATTATTACGGTGTAAAAATAACTGAAGGGTTAGATGCTCCAGATATACATGCTACTCTATTATGTACCTGGGCAAATATAATGATTTTAGAAACACTAGGACAATTAGATGAAAATTTTAAAACTCTCAAGCCTTAATTTTTTAAACTTAACATTCGTACTAATTTTATTTGTATTCGGAAGAGTCTTCATGGGTTTGAATATATTTTCATTGAGATTGGGTGAGATTTTAATTGGTATATCAGCTTTGTTTTTTGTTTACTTTCTAATTAAAGATATTGTAAATTTTAAAAATTTATCTAAATTAGAGAAAAATCTTACACTTATTTTTGTACTAGTAGTTGCTCATACATTTTATTTATTGTTATTTTACGGTTATGATTTTTTAAATTTGTACCCTTTTAAAGCCTCAAGCTACATTTGGGTTTTAGGTTTTTTCTATATTGGGAAAAATAACAATTATAATTTTTCTTCTAAAAAGTCATTAATCTCAATCTTTTTAGCTTTAGTTTTAAGCTACTTTAGCTCAATCTTTGGTATTACAAATGAATACCAAGATATACTTTTGAAATATACTGACAAATTCGATTATCTAAAAGCTTCAGATTTAATAATATTTTTTATTTTCTTCATTTACTTTTTCAAAAAAAGCGCTTTTAACAATCAATTAAATTTGAATGTTTTTATATTTTTGTTTTCTATATTTTACTTACCACTCATGATGAACAAAAGCAGAGGAGCATCTATTGCTTTTATATTATTTGTAATTTTTTTAATTTATGAATTAGTAAAGCTTAAAAAATCTCAAAATTTTTACATACTAACAATATTATTAAGCTCTTTAATATTTGTATTGTCTGCATTTATTGTTTCAAAAAGCCCAATAGAATTAGAAGAAATAGACAATAAAGTCGTATATGTTTCTACTTCAAGATATGAAAAACCAGTACAAAATACACCTCAAATAATTGATGATTATCCAATTTTATACACTGAGGGTTGGAGAGTGTTTTCAAGTGATGGGAATTTAAACTGGAGGCTACAAATATGGCAGGATGTATTTGAAGATACTTACTTAAAAAATATAGTTTTAAAGGGCTATGGTTACAATTTTAAAATTCCAGCAATGGAACCATCATATCGTTCTGGCAATGATGGCACTAATGAAAATGTTCACAATTTTTTTGTAAACATTTATGCTAGAGGTGGGTTAATCCATTTACTACTGTATTTATCTTTTTTTATCGTTTTATTTAAACATGCAAAACAAAAAAATAGAATTAGGATTCTTGCTATGTTTTTCATACCATTAATTTTTACGTCTTTTTTTGACGCATCGATGGAAAATGCTCATTATCCAATAATTTTCTATTTCTTATTGGGAAAATTAACTTATAACCAAATTTAAATAAAACTTGGTTTATCATTAAATAAATGAAAGCACTAATTACTGGTATCACTGGTCAAGATGGTTATTATCTTGCGAAACTTTTAATTGAAAAAAATTATGAAGTTCATGGATTAATAAGAAGATCTTCTACATTTAACACCGATAGAATAGATGAACTTATTTCTATGTACTCAGCAGATGGAAAACTATCCCTTTATTATTCTGACTTACTGGATTCTTCTTCCTTAAATAACTTAATTAATACAATTATGCCTGATGAAATTTATAATCTAGCAGCTCAATCGCATGTGGCTGTTTCTTTTAAAAATCCACTTTATACTACTCAAACTAGCACAGTGGGGCCCTTAACTATTCTTGAGGCGGTAAAAAATAGTGATAAAAAAATAAAATATTATCAAGCCTCTTCCTCTGAAATGTTTGGAGGTATCGACTCCGAGGCACTAAATGAAGAATCAAAATTTGTTCCTAAAAGCCCCTATGCCGCTGGAAAATTATTTGCACATGAAATGACAAAAATTTATAGAGAATCATACGACATATTTGCAGTAAATGGAATTCTATTTAATCACGAATCTCCACTTAGGGGAGAGACATTTGTTACAAGAAAAATTTCAAAAGCTGTGGGTCGGATTTCCCAAGGAATTCAATCTAAATTAACCCTAGGTAACCTAGAGGCTTTTAGAGATTGGGGTTTTGCTGGAGATTACGTAAAAGGAATGTATCAAATGATGCAGCATGAAAAACCAGATGATTGGATTCTTTCATCTGATGAAACGCATACTGTTAAAGAGTTTGTAAAAATAGCGTTTGATTGTGTTAATTTAAATTGGGAAGATTATGTAGTAACTTCAAAAAAATATGAACGACCTAACGAAGTTGAGCATTTATTAGGAGACTCTACAAAAGCAAGATCTAAACTAAATTGGACCCCTGAAGTTAGCTTTAAAGGACTTGTCGAAATGATGGTTGATTCAGATATTAAAGAAGCTATTAGAGAAAAAGTTTTACTCGATCAAAATTTAATCAAACCAACATGGGAAAATCCAGTTTAGACAATGTTGCCTAAAAACCATTTATAGGTTTTATCAATACCATTTTCAAGCTTAACCTTAGGTTTCCATCCCAATTCAAAAATCTTTGTTGAATCAAGCAATTTTCTAGGATTTCCGTCAGGTTTAGATTTATCAAATGTCAAAGCGCCTTCATAGTCGATATTATCTTGAATAATTTCTGCTAATTGTTTAATAGTAACTTCCTCGTTGCTACCAACATTCAATATCTCTTCACTAATTTCATTTGATATTACAAAATTTATTGCTTCTGCCAAGTCTTCAGCATAAAGAAATTCCCTCTTTGGGTTACCAGTTCCCCAAATTTTAAATTTATCATCGTTGTTAATTTTTGCATTATGCATTCTCCTAATTAATCCAGGAATAACGTGACTTTCAGTCTCAGAAAAGTTGTCATTGGGTCCATAAAGATTAGTTGGCATTAAATTAGTAATATTCATACCAAATTGCTGCTTCATTGAATTACCAATTTCTATTGCTGTAAGTTTTGCCATTGCGTATGGAGAGTTTGTAGGTTCAAGTTTTCCAGACATTATATATTCTTCTTTAATCGGATTATCTGCATCTAAGGGGTATATGCAACTGCTACCAAGATTTATTAATCTAATATTTTTAAAGTCTTTTATGGACTCTAAGATATTTAGATTTATTTTTAAATTTTCAACTATAAATTCGAACCTATTTGTATTGTTTGCGACTATTCCACCAACTCTTGCTGCAGCATTTACAATTACGTCTGGACTTTCCTCAGAGATAGTTTTGTATGTAGAGTTATAATCAAAAAGATTTGTATCTTCTCTGTTCGATGCGATAATTTGTTTATAAATATTTTTTTCTTTTAATGTTTTTACAGTAGAACTTCCTACCAAACCTCTTGAGCCAAATACTAAAATTTTCATATATAACTTACTATAGATTATCTATAAATTTTTGTTATAAACCTTAAATTCAAACATATAATATTTTTATGTGTGGATTTATTGGTTCAGTTTCAAAAAATGAAATTTTATATGAAAATCTTGAGAAGTGTAATGAGCAATTAATATGCAGAGGTCCTGACAAAAAGAAGTCTTTAGAAGCTTCAGAGGACAACTTTAACTTTAAAGGAGTTTTTAACAGATTGTCCATAATAGATCTTTCAAGCAACGCAGACCAACCCATGATGTCTTATGATAAAAATTATATTTTGATGTTTAATGGAGAAATTTATAATCATACAGAGTTAAGAAGTCAACTAATTAAAAAGGGATATAAATTTGAATCCAGTCACTCTGATACAGAGTCACTTTTATATTCATTTGTTGAGTATGGAGAAGAAACACCAGAAATGCTCAGAGGCCAATTTTCATTTATTTTTCTTGATAAAAGAAAAAATACTATTTACTTATGTAGAGACAGGCTTGGTCAAAAACCACTATATTACTTTTTAGATAAAGAGACCCTAAATTTCAGCTCCAATCTGATTTCATTAGCAAATTATTGTGGATTTAACCAAGTTAATGAATCATCAATATTCAACTATCTAAATTATGGAATTTCTACAGGTAAAGACACTATTTTTAAAAAAGTAATGAGAGTGATGCCTGGTGAGTTGATAAAAATTGATCTTTCAAAAAATATTTTTGAAAGTAATTCAAATATTTACTGGGATTTAGAAAATTATTACGATATTAAGAAATTTAAAGAAGAAGAATTTATCAATCTTTTAGAGGAATCAGTACTGTTAAGAACAAATTCTGATGTCCCATATGCTACGTTTTTATCTGGAGGGTTAGACTCTACTTCAATAATAAAGTCTCAGAAAAATATGAATTTAGATATTAATTCATTCTCGGTTTATATGAACGAAAGTAAGTTTGATGAAAGGAAATATTCTGAGGAAGTTTCGAAAGTATATAATACTAATCACGATTATATTCAGTTTAATGATCAAATTACTTTAGAAATGGTTGATGGTGTTCTAGAAACCCTAGATGAGCCATTTGCTGACCCATCGTATATTCCAACATTTCTTTTAAGCAATATGATATCAAAAAAGTATAAGGTTGCTTTATCTGGTGATGGTGGAGATGAACTTTTAGGAGGCTATCTTAGAGTGCAAAAAGCAATGAAAAATACTAATAATATTAACAGTATTTTTAATAACTTAATTTTTAAGTTATATCCTGCACGATTTGGTACGGGCAATACTTTCTTGTCAAAGAATATTGATCTAAATACAAGATACAACTCGTTTCTTTCTGATTCAAAATTACTTAATTTGTTGGATGTAAAAAATACAAATATTCCACTCAACCAATTTAGTGAAAATAAATATGAAAATTATTACAAACAATTGATGGAAAATGAGTATAGATTCTTTTTATCACAAATGATGATGTTTAAAGTTGACAGAGCTTCAATGGCAAACTCTCTTGAAATAAGATCACCATTTGTTGATAACAAATTAATAGAGTATGTTTTTTCACATTCAAATGAATATTTTGATATAAACAACCCAAAACTTCCTCTAAAAAACTATCTTAAAAGTGATTTTGGCTCTGAGTTTTTAAATAGAAAAAAACAAGGATTTATATTTGATGTAGAGTCATTTGTTTATAAATATGAAGAAGAATTCTATGAAAGCACAATATATTTATCAAAAGTAATTGATGTAGACATAGAGAGTATAAAAAAACTTTTTAAATTTAAAACAAGAATGAATGCAAATAGAATTTGGAAATTAAAAGTTTTATCTCATTATTTTAATAAAAATTTATAGTCTTCACTCATCTCTTTTGAAATAATAGAGATGTCATTTGTTTTTAATACCGCATTTAATGCATTTGTAGAGATTTTTTCTTGTAAACTACTTGAATCTTCTAATTTATTTAATATTTCAAATATAACTGGAGAATCTAAATCGTACAAAAACCCAGTTTTATTATTATCAATTATTTCTCTATGATTTTTTATATTTGATGCAATAACTATACATCCTGTTGACATTGCCTCTAGTATTGTTTTTGGATTTCCCTCAAACTTTGATGATGATAAATAATATTTATAATTATTCATTTCTTTTTTAATATCTTCATTATTTAAATTATCAACAATAGATACTTTCAATTCATTATTACGTATAAGCTCTTTAAGCTCTTTATTTTCCGGTCCAGACCCTATGATCTTCAAACTAAAATCAGAATCTTTAGTAAATAAAGAAATTAATTTCCTATAGTTTTTTTGCTTGTCCAATCTTCCTACAGATATAATTTCATTTGATTTTCTTGAATCAATTGTTTTGAAATTATTATCTATTATCCAATTGGGCCTTAATTTAATTTTTTCATGGTTAATTTTATAATTAGATTTTAAAAACTTAATATCTTCTCGGCTTGTTGTTGTATATATATCTGAAAATTTTAATGAAATATATGTTAAACAATTTAATAAAAATTTTCTTATCAACCCTTCGTTGTTTAATATGGAAAATTCATACATATCATATCCAGTTCGAATTAATATTTTTTTACTGTAAATTAGTTTGGAAATTACAACTACCCAAGAGCCAAGCAATTGATGTTGATGAAGTATGTCTTCATTTGCTATATTTTTTCCATACAAAACAGGAATAAATAATGAGTATACAAATTTATATAGCTTACTTTTTGTTGTATGTTTTTTGAACATTGGAACCACATTAAAATTAGGAAAATTTTTTATTAGCTCTATGTCTTCTGAATCCCCATAAGTGTAAAATGTGAACTCAGTGTTGTTTATATTGCTAATTTGGTTGTAAATTTCTAATTCTCTTTTTAAAGTCCCAGAATTGTGCCAAGTTTGTAAAGAATAGTTATAAGTTAGGAATACTGCAACTTTCATATCATTTACAAATCAGTATACTAATCATAAAATTTGATAAGTAGAATTATATGACAAACATAACATACGTTTATTCAGGTAATAGAAAAAATCGATATTATCAAAAAAAATTCGAAGCAAGAGA
>CESM01070411.1_pt1 | contig 20468 bp, 18 predicted proteins | sample 361421 | NCBI WGS metagenome assembly CESM01 (sample SAMEA2622219, study PRJEB7988) | marine metagenome | isolation source: saline water (ENVO:00002010), including | reverse complement strand
GACACGGATATCGCATACCTAGGCAATTGTCATGGCAAATTGTGTAGCCACGCATACGTAACAACGACGGAGGCTGCAAAAAAGATTCTACGTCACGGACTTGATGATGGGCAGGAGGCAACGTTTTGCAATACTCCGATCGACAAGATGATTAGGCAACAGTGTCTCTCAAATTCCCAAGAGGAAGGGCATCTTAATTGCACGTATCCGAAAAACATTTCCGCGAATCTTAAAGTTAAAACAGATAATCAAAGCGGACTAATATATCAAGGACTAGAAACATTATTAGGTTCCGTAAAACTAACGCCAGATGGGAATCATTTAAAAAATAAAGATTCTGTCGATTTCAACAGCTTGTACGTCGATAAACCGGCTGACTGGTAATCACAAAAATCCATTAACCACCCACGAAGGGACTCGAACCCTTGACCACTGGATTAAAAGTCCAGCGCTCTACCGACTGAGCTACGTGGGCATTTTTATTTTTTTTTTCTAAATTTACAAGGATTGTTGGATTTTTCGTTTTTTCCGGAAAATCGATACGTGTCTAGGCATGATGATTTGAAATTTGTAGGATCGTAAATTGTGAAATTATTCATACTGTGAGCTTCAAACCCATGAGCTGCAATGGGTAGTGCAAATTTAAAAAGTCTGGCCGAGTTGTCTGTTTTCTTTACGATATGAATATTAAAAATGCTTTTTGAACGCAAGGTCATAGTCGACACTCCGTCACTGACGGTTGTGTAGATGTGAATTAAATGACACGGTGCTGTATGACACATCGAAGCGTACCTTCTAATAAATGACCACCCCGCCCCGGGATTGAAAGCGTGACAAGTTATGGGAGATCTACTTACTTCTGAGTTGTATTTCATAGCGACATGAAGGGCTAAGGCGCCGCCGAGAGAATGGCCGACGACGTAGAAATTATTGTCGGGATACGCGGCAGCGATTTGTTTAAAAAATCTATATTCATTTCTAAAGCGAGTAGACCTCTCTTCCCTGCCAAAGACGATGGCAACGTCTGATCTAGTCCAATCCGTGGCGGTGATTGAGCCACGAAAACTTACAATCACTTGCTTAGTGTCCGTGTTCAGAAATGCGCGATGGTCATCGGTGGTGTGTTCTTGCAACTCGTAGAATCCGTCGGGTATTTGTAAGCCGCCGCTGGATTTAGGTTTTTCGTAAACTTTTTTTGCAAGCACGGCGCAAGTGTGTGCAAACGAATAGAAGGGCACGTAAACTTTGAGATAATTTATAATTTCTTCGCCCGTCATTGGCTTTTCCGATTTTTGTCTAATTTTTTTTATCATAGACACTGCTTGACATATTTGTCGTTTTTTGCAGGATTGACTATTGCCCATGTTTAGTAATAGTCACTAAAAAAATTAAAAATTTCTAATTCCACACTGCGCGGCCTGTAGTTCTTGTTGTAGTAATTTTTGCGCACCCGGCATGTACTTTACGTGGCAATTATTTATGTTGCAATTTCTGCAATATGGCTCAGCTCCCTTTATGCCATACGCAAATTTTCTATTGTGAGCTGGTTCAGCGATCAAGCCACACATTTTGCAAACCGGAACTTGTTTCTTGTCCGAAGACAAGAACATGCGCTCGTGTAATATTGCCGACGCGCCATGACTTATGATACAGTCTCTTTCCATTTCCCCTACTCGCAAGCCACCGCCCTTAGCCCTGCCGTCCATCGGTTGTTCCGTAATAATGTGTTTTGATCCCCGAGCTCGAGAATTTATCTTGTCCTCAACCAGATGTCTAAGTCTCTGGTATGTCACGATACCCATAAGGATTGGTCTCTGTATTTTTTGACCCGTTCTTCCATCTATGAACGTCTCATATCCCCTGCGATCAAAACCATGGTCTTCTAAAACGTCTTCGATCTCGGACACGTCTAGATTTTGAAAAGCCGTGGCGTTGCAGAAGCAGCCTTTAAGGGCGCACGCCTTGCCCGCCAGGGCTTCAACCAACATTCCGATAGTCATTCTAGACACAAAACCGTGAGGATTGATAATAATGTCTGGCTTCATGCCCGTGACTGGATTAAACGGAAGATCTTCTTCATTTACTAATCTCCCGATGGTTCCTTTCTGCGCGTGCCTGCTCGCAAATTTGTCGCCCTCGACGCCGGGTCTCATCTGTCTCATCCGTATGCGAACTTGCGACTTTCCTTCCTTTCCTAAAGAATAGGAGACTTTGTCAACAATGCCGGGTTCTTTGACGCATGTCGACCTATCTCGCTTGATGGGTACGTGCTTCCCATCTGGCCCAAGCTCCATAGATTGACCTTCCTTTCCGATAACTACATCTCCAATCTTTAAAGAACTGCCAATCATGCCAAATCCGTCCTCGTCTAAATGGTCGTAATTGGCTTTTTTCATGAGCGCAGCCGACGACACCTTGCAAAATACTTCCTCGTCGTTTCCCTTTCCGTTAATTTCGTCAAAATATGTCTTGTACGACGTGACGCGCGCAAATCCTCTTTGAACGCTCGCTTTGTTGACTAATATAGAGTCTTCTTGATTGAAGCCGTCGAACGTTCCAATCATGAGAATTGCTTCTGTCGATGCAGAATATGCAGACCCGCCGTTAAGCATAGGTTCCAAATTTAATATTGATTCCATATTTGTTCTGCAAAGCGGCTTTTGGGGATAGTGCAGCTTGTACATGTTTGAATCTAATCTGTTATCAAAACCGCACGTCTCGCTGCCAATGGATTGTTTGCCCATGGCGGACTGATATATGATCCTGGGCGACTGGTTAAAATCTGCAAAGGGAATTAAATTGGCCGTCACGCCCATGACAGCAAGATTGACGTCGACTTCCACGTGGGTGTACTTGTTTGGGTCCTTGAAAAATTGGGCCATAGTTGTTGCGATAATGCAGTGTTCAATCTGCTCTTCTGTATCAACGTACTCGATAAATTCTTTTGCCATGAGCAACTTCCAGGTGTTTGTTGTCTTTTTCGTTTGTATCAACTGACGCAAAAATTCAATATACGCAGCGAGTTTATTAGCGCAAACCACGGGACGTAAGCACACGCCCTGATCCGCATTTACGAAAATTCCCATTTGCGGGTAATGGACTATGGACACGTCAAACGGCAAAAATCCGTTGTGTCGCGCGTGCTTCAGCAATTTGACGACGCAAAAATCGTCCTTTTTATCTATGGCAAAAGATATCTGACCATTGACGAAAATTAACACGTTGCCGCGCATCCAGCTGTTGATGTAGTCGTAATTTACGTAATCGTGCAACAAAATGGATAGTGCTCGAATAATGAAGCACGATTCGTATCCCTGTCTGACGTGAGTCAAAGCGCAAAAATTCAGCACCAGTCCACACCCCCCGCCTTCTGGCGTCTCAACGCAGCAAGAATTTCCCCAATCGCTGGTGTGCAACAGCCGCGGCGTTGACGTCTTTCCGTCTCTGTTCACTGGACAATTAATTCTATTCAGCGCGCTGATGGCAGCTACCGGAGTTATTCGAGTCAGGGGGGCGCAAACACCCGTACACGCCGAGGGTGACACACCGCGCATGACCGTCCAAGCACCCGTGGCAAAATGGTACCTAATATTTGTTTCCAATTTTCGGCTGTTGATAAAACCATCAATAATTCGTATTGTCTTTATTGGGGTTCCGATGTCGAGCGCTTTGAAGAGCGACGATTTTAAAGCGCTTAAGAAGGTGCGCATGAGTTGACGTACCAAAACCCCGATCAGCGCCCCGGTGCAATCGACCTTTTTGAAACGCCAATTATCTCTGTCATCTTCGAAGCGGTAATCTTTATTTTTTATTGACAGCAAGTATGCATTGATGGCTTTGCAGGCCATGAGCAAGATATATATAATTTTTTTCTGGTTTATTTCCTCAGCATCGCCACATCCCAGATGCGGTAAAATATCATAAGCCATCATTTTCTTGATGTAATTTCTTCGCTTTTCGGGCGTTTTTTCTTTAGTTCCTTCTTCGCCCAACTTTAAAATCAGAGCTTCGCGATCTAAATCGGCGTACGGATCCTTGATGACCGTCTTGAACACAAGATCTATCTCCGAGTCTTGTATAGATTTGTCTATCACGCCTCTCGCCGCTCTCTTCATTACTGACACGGTGAGATTGCACCCAAACAAACGACATATTGTTGAGACGGGAATATTTATTGAGAAGAAGGGCAGAGAAGTGTTTATCGTGGGCAATTTAGAATTCAACTCGTAGACGTACGAATCGTCCGTAGAAGTTACCAAATTCATAGGTATTGCATTATTTTTTTCTTTGTTAAGAGGAGATATGTTGACTCGAAGAGATGATGTTGCTTTCCACTGCGAATCATTGCTAGACCTGACTTCCGAATAAAAACAGTTAGGACCATTCTTGAACACGTGTATGGAATTCGCCCGCAGCTTTATTTGAGCTTGCACCGTTTTTTCCATCCCATTGACGATGAAATATCCGCCAAGGAAATCGGTGCTGTGGGTCTTGTTTATCGAATGTGATCCTAATTTGCAAAATTTGCTTCTGACCATGCAAGGCACTTTAAACAAAGGAACTTCTAGAAAATTATAAGATGCCACCAATTCCCAAGAATCATCTTCGTTTTGCACGTAACATTCTTGCTTGACGTCGACGCAAATTCCATTTTGGTACGTCAACTTTCTCTGCCTGCACTCTTCTGGGCCAACGTTTCTTACGTTTCCGTCGTGTTCGCGGTGGTACATCGGCAAGATCGTCGTGTTTGTAAATTTAATGATCAAGCGATTTTTGCCGCACACTATTTGGAGTTCTTCGCTATTATTCAAGATAGATGGCAACGTGGTTTCCATGAAACGTTCATAACTTTCTAACTGCTGGCGCCAGAATCCGTAAATGGAAAAATAATCGCGGCACACAATAATAGTTCCGGCTTTGATAATTTTTTCCGTCATGGAGGTTTGATTGTTGTCGAGATCCAGTTGTCCCAATCTGTCAATCTCCATATCCATCTTCGCTAAAATAAATTTTGCACACCACAATTCAAATTTGGTAAAGGGCCTGAATTAACAACAATGGAGATTGAAAAAAAATACATTCACGAAAGCTGTGCTGGAGCATGCATATACGATGCCAATAGCAACATACTGATCGTCAAGAACAAATGGGGAAATTGGACCTTTCCAAAGGGTTATTTCGAACCCCACGACGCGTCTGCACTCGACTGCGCCCGTAGAGAAGTAAGAGAAGAAACAAACATTAGATTCAATTTGAAACACCAATACACCACCAGTTACGAGGAAATAAGACACAGACAATCTTACAAGCCAACAGGAACTGTTTTAAAGCAAGTTATTCTTTTCAGTGGAACGGCAATTAACAGCAAAGATCTACAAATCGACAAAAAAGAAACGATCGAAGCAAAATTTGTATCAAAAAAAGAATTCGTTTTTTTGATTGAGACCAAAGAAGCGATCAAAGCTTTGGAAGCGATTGAAAAACTAAATTATTCTTTAAGTTGAGGAATAAATTTAACGTTAGATTTCATTACTGGTCCGGAATTTAATCTATACACCCCAACGTATTCTATTGCTATTAGGACGCATATTAGTAGTAAAAAACTAAATAAATAATACAAAATCAATTCGTCCATTTATATATTGATTTATTTTATTCAAAGAAAATTGGAATCATTAGAAAGGCCGCGGGGCCGATCGTCGCAACAATCATTACTTTATAGAGGTTGCATTTGTACGCATCCAACGCATCTTGTTCCCCTCCATTGCAGACGATGGGCGGTGAAAGCAAATATAAGAGAATGATCGATGTCGCATAAATCAAAACGGCTTGAAAATATTTGTTAGCTAATAACTTGCTGGACAACGAAGGTATTTCAAAATCTATTTTTTGGCGCCACCTATCTTCTTTAAGCGTTTGCAAATGTTTTCCTTCAGATCTTTCAATCGCTGTTTGAAACCTTGCGCCAACATTTCTGCGGTGAAAATCTTTATTTTGAGGAAAATCGCCACTAGCATTCTGACTAGACATTGCTCTATTTGATATTTAGAAAATAAAAAAAAACATCTAGTGACAAATCATAAACTTAACTACTATTGGAACCAAAAGGCCGGCCATGGTAATGACATAATACCCTAGCAATAATTTGCAGACTGTTATTGCCGCGTGGTCTGACACGTGCTGTCTTTCAGCCAATATCACCTTCATGATACATGTATTATTTTTGTAAGACTTTAATGTTTTTATATTCTTATTATGACCGATTAGATCTTTCGTATTTGACGTTGAATAATTTGCACTTTCCATCTTTTTGCATGGCAAAGATTTGCACATCGTTGCTTTTTTTGGCAAGAACAGTCTCATTTTTTATTAATTTCTTGTTCATGATCGTTTCCGGATTGAACTTGTTTGCAAACCTGGCTATTTTATTACTAGAATTATGGCAGTCGCAGGCGCCCGGGGCGGTGCTACCGCAATAAAAGAGCTTCAGATAATGCTGTATCCACGGACTGCAAAACGAAAAATTTGCTTCTAGACTGTCGTAAGGGTTGGCATATGGCGCCATGATTGAGCATGCATTCGTTGATAACGATATGGTTCCGTCGACTACTTGGTTGTATGTGCAGGTACAATTGTCGATTTCATAATTATTATCGAACAAATTACAGTTAGATGTAAAGGTGCCAGTCATAAAATCAATGCAATTGCAAGTGTCCGACGGATCAGTGCAAGGAAAATCTTGCAATGCTAAATTCCAATTCGAATCATTTGGGGCTTTGGCGTGACAGTCGTGTGAAAAGCCGATGCTGTGACCAAGCTCGTGCGCAATAACTTGACAGAGACTGTAGTGATTGTGATAACAAAGTTCGCCGTTTATTTCCTGCTTGTACGTGGGTATATTCAAATTAGTTGAGGAATTTCCGTTGTCATACAGAACGACGTCGTCATCTTTGCGCCAGCAGTACGACTTGTTGATGCAAATATTTCCCCTATATCCATTAAACAAATCTTCCTGCGGACCCGTAGTCGAGTTGCATCCGTTGTAAAAAGTGGCGATTCCGTTGTCGTCTTTTGTAATCGACCCGCACGGAAGGTGCGGAAAGCAATACATCAAAGTACTACAAATAGAGCCGCAAAGGTCACCGTTTGCATTAGAAGAATTTCCGTCTTTGTAAAAATCATAGGCACAAATTCTTATATCTCCAATTCCATGAGCAATTTTATCTGCGTTTGTCAGCGTGCTGCTGTCGTTAACAGTCGGCAAATAATTGTCCACGAATATCTCGTCAGAGTAAAAAGGCACGCCGCCGTTATCAACGACATTTAAGATTTCAAACGTGACAACTTGGCCAGTCGAGGCGTAAAAACAATTTTCCCACCATTTCAACGCTTTAGCGATTTCAGATTTCCAAACCTGCTCGTCGACCATGCCAGTCGAGCAAGAATTAGTAGCCGTATCTGCCACGATCTGCGGCACGCCGTCGACGGTCACAGTTGCGACGCCGTCCTCGCAATTAGGGGTTCGGTACGCCAAATTTCCGTTGCAACTCCATTTGTTGCCACGCTGGTTTCCCCACATTTTAGTAAGATCCGAGCCGTTTGCTTCGCAGGTTGCATCCTGACCACAATCCGCATCGTCGTCACACTTTTGGAAAGTATCGCTGCACACCTTGACGCCCTGCGCGTTCCCAAACTTTTCCGTTTTAATAAAATCGGAACACTCGCTGCACTGCGTAGTGTGGTTGCTGTTAGGACTAGTATTTGGCGCGGTGCAGGTTCCGGTGCCGCAATCCGCATCTTTTTGACACGACTGGGAAGTATTGCTACTGCAATACGAAGTTCCGGATCCTACATTGCAGGATCCTATGTTGCAAGACGTGACGGTGCACCTGTCAACACGAACACCGGGGGGTACAAATGAAACTGTAAATTTCCCGCCGCCTTCGTGACAAGTTTCTATTGCCTCTTTTACACCATCCCACTTTTCTTTTGGAGGTAGTGTATTAGGATTATCTCCGTTCACATTTGGTGTCCCAGAGTTTTGGTCCCCGTCGGCGTCAGCAGATTGGTCAACGGATACGTTTACAATACTACGTTTTGTTTTGAAGATAGACACCGAAAACGTTGCGATCAGAAAAATTAATATTAGAATTCCGAAAACAAGAAGTATTGCCTGAGCCTGCTCCATTCTATTATTCTATTAACAGATTATAAATTTTTTTTAAAATCACATGGCATCTTATTCTCCGTTTGTTAAAATTTATGGAAAGTCTACCTTAGTCGCTAAAACTATTACTGAATTAAGATTAAAAAAAAGACGACAACTTTGCACAAAATTATTTTTAGGAAATTTGATACTTAATGATATTAAAAAACCATTGAGGAGAACTATAGAAAATTTAAAATGCACAAAGTGGCATTTAATCGTGACAAAACTTGTCGATATGTTAATAAAAACTGGGCACTGGTCCCATGAGCCAAAAGATATTTACAAACGTATGTTGAAAGACGCGACCCGTAACGAAAACCAACTACGAAATTGTTTGCGAGATCAAAAGCACAAGCTGCAAACTAATTTCCAACTAGCGATGGATGATCTCAAATGCGCTAGAACGCGAATACAGGCACTTCACACGTGTGAATTCAGGCCACTATCAGATTGCGACCATGACGATAAGGACGAATATCATGCTAAATCAATGTTTGCGGCTACACAAAACTACATTTTCCAACAAAGCCTGCTTGTTCGCGCTCTTGGCCATGCCATCAACCACGATCGGTTTAAATATTTAAATATGATGAATTGTTATATGAGTGTGTCAGAAGACATAGCCATGGATTGCATCAGGCATGAAAAAAAAATTCTTGATGTTGATAACTCGTTCATGCGTGATTTTGACGTACTCGGAAATCTCGAAGATTGTCGCTCTCAAATTCAGCAGCAAGTCCATTTTTTGGATCAGATTGGCTGGTGGTTTATTGATTCAACATCTTCTAATGAAGACATTTTGAAATGGCTTTCAACTACAAAAAAAACACCTCAGTTTATAAAAGTTGTTAAAAATTTTTTCAAATGGCATTGAATTAATTAAATTTCAACAGCTATTAAGATTCAGATTTGACCATGTATTTTGCGTTAACGAAAGGAATCCCGACAAAGAATGCGTTTGACGAGCGCAGGTGGAACACACACGATTTGCAAAATGCTAGATCGCTCAAAGAAAGCATGGACGCCGTGCACGGCTTCTGCGGCCTCATGGCTGGATTTGAGGGCTTCATCATCAACGACTACGTTCAAAAAAAACCCAAACCTGAAGACGATGACGCTTTGTCCATCGCGTTCCAGTGGGGACTTTGTCTGCTTATCATTAGTTTCATTTTGAACGTGGCGGCCGCAACTGCTTCGTTTTTATGGGGTGTATTTCTCCGAGAGGGTCATTATCGTTTGTGGTTCATGACAGTCGTAGGTCGTTCGACGAAATTGATGGCAACGGGCGGGGTTTTGACCTTTTGTGTCGGCGTTTTATCTTTTATACATACTATTGGCTTGGCTGAAAACATCTTGATTGCAATCTACGCCGGATCAGCGATGATGTTTTCGCTGATTATGTCGTCGTTTTTGTACACCATGATCAAGACCACCGCTCGGGACCCGCCCGACATGTTTACCGACGTCATGCACGCTGTTAACGGATGAATTAATTTTTTTTTAAAAATCAGATTCCATGTCGAAAATCCCGTCTAACTTTCCTTGATCTAAATTGTTTACGCCGGGTAGAGAGTAATTAGAATTTCTTTTCTCGAAGAAGTTGACTTTACCAAAACTGGTAAAAGCTTGTAGTTTCATAAAATCAAGAGGATTTTCTACGTTATAAATTTTTTGGACGTGTAGCATGGTGCACAAATAATCTGCTACGTACTTTACATATTGCTCCATTTTTGTGCTTGATATATTTATGAGTTGGGTAGATTCGGGAATCGCTTCTTTTACAAACATGACTTCAATGTCCACGGCTTCTTTTATTATTTTATGAATGGTTTCCGTTTTTATTTTATTTACAAGTTTCGAATATAGTAGGCATGCAAACTCGCAGTGCATGGCTTCGTCTCGCGATATCAACTCGTTGCTGAATGTAAGGCCCGGAAGTTTTCCTTGTTTTTTTACGTAAAATATTGCGGCAAAGCTTGAGCTGAAGAAGAGCATTTCTACCGCAGCGAACGCGACTAATCGCGTCGCAAAGTTTTGCTTTTTAGGCTCCATCCATTTAAAACACCAGTGAGCTTTCTGTTTTACAGATTCGTAATTGTCAATGGCATCAAATAACTTTTGTTTCTTTTTATCATCTTTCACATAAGTATCAATGAGCAGAGAATATGTTTCTGCGTGAATATTTTCAATTGCTATTTGCATTCCAAACCAAGACCTAGCTTCTGGAAGTTGAATTTCTTGACTAAAATTTTGCACTAAATTCTCGCCTACAATCTCATCGGCCTGTGAGAAAAACGCAAGAACCAGTTCCAACCAATGTTTCGTACTCTCATCTAACTCATTCCAATCGCCAATATCCTTTGACAACTCAATTTCTTCAGCAGTCCAAAAACAACTTTCAGCCTGTTTGTATTTTGCCCAAATCTCTTGATCTTGAATCGGAAACAAAGAATACCGCTTTTTATTTGGCGTTAGAATCGGTTCTTGTAATTTTTTGTTTAGTAGATGTGCTTGTTTTCTTGTTAGGCTAGAAGGGGAAGTAGAAATTTTTTCCATCAGCAGGGAGTCTTGGTAATGACAACAAAAAAAATTAAAAATTATTGAACTACGAATAAATTTTAAAATATTTTATTCGTCTTTTTTTTAATTTTTAATAATAAACATGTCTTGTCGCTCTGATCTTGAAAATGTAGACGGGGTTTTGATGGGGGTTACGTCAGCTTCAATTACTGTTTTCTCTGCTTTTGCAGGTACTTTGTTAATTTCCGACGACGCCAGTGCCGTCTTTGCGGCAACTATTGCTACGTGGCTTGCAAATGGAATATCAGACGCTTTCAGCGTTGGGACCTCTAATAAAAATGGAATAGACCTTACTAGAGATGGTCGCGTCATGAAGGGAATTTCCTTGTCTGAATTAGCGTATGCCGGACCCGTAGTCTTGTTTACGGCGATGTTATCGTTGCTCAAGCTAAAATTTACGTTTAAGCAAAAGATGTTGGTAACTTTTGGTGTTTTAATGTACGAAATTGTCGCGTTATTTCTTGCTGTTCAATTTGTTGCAAAAGAAGATTTAAATTCGACTGGGTTGCGAATTTTGATTGTAATATCTATCATCGCAGTTATTTCCTCACTAACATATATTGTAACCAAATTATCCAAAGACAAAAAAATATAAGTATATCTAAAACAAGGTTTTAGCGATGAACACTACAATATTAATCTTGAGCATTTTTTTATGTATTTTCCTATTGATTTCTATCTTATTTCTAGTGTTGTTGCTCACTTCCTCTGCATTTAGCGCCATGGTTGACCCCTCTGTGGGGTCTTACAGGATTGGAGATGCGTTTTACCACAATGAATTCAACAACAGTGCGCTGGAAGATGCGTACCGAGAGTTCCCAAATTCGTTGGTTGCAAAAAGCAATGCCGACGTAACAGAACTACTTAAAATTTTAAAAGAAAAATATTATCTAGATACCCCGGAAATTGTCGTTCATTTAAGACTCGGCGACCTCACCCCCCAGTGTAAAAACAGACCCGGCGGCGTAAGTAAAAGAAACATCAACGCGCCAGCACTTGAAATGGCTAAAAAGATAAAAAACCTCCTTCCAAATCACGAAGCGCTAAATTCTAAATTAGTTTTCATCACCGGAAACCATAGAAATGTTTGTGTAGCAGAAATGGAAAAATACATTCGGGACATAAAATTACAATTCCCACAAGCCTTAGTGGTGAACAATGGGAATTCTTTCGTCGAAGCTGATAATGATTTTGTCAGAATGATTGCGGCTGATACTTTTGTGCAAGCGTCTGGAGGGTATAGCAAACTTGTCGCACAAATAAGGTCGACACTTGGTAAAAAAACTATAGTCATATAATATAATTTATATTGTTTTCATAATGTTCGCGGGGGTAGATTGCGCCATAGTTGATAAAAATTTCAGAATAAGCCTCTATGTCTTCTGTTGATACGATGAGCGGATATTTTTGCAAATTTTCATGAATATGCGTCCTAAAAGATGCATGTTTCCTTCTGTGATTAACGTCAGGTGCATAAAGTATTTCTTGCAGATAGTCATTTGCGTGATAGACTTGTAGTTCTTGATGAGAAATAATTTCGTAGCTAGGGGTATGCCAAAGCTTCTCTTTTTTTTTTTTTAAAAGTCTAATTTTGGGGTTGTATTTGAACGGCATCGTAGATAAAGGATCAACTAAAGCGCAGTTGTTTAACGCAAATTTTTCATTCGCATACTGGAAAAAACTGTGCTCGTTTGGTTTCACATGCCGTGTTTGTTGGCGAGAATTTAAAAATTCAACAGTTAGATTAAGATGTAAATTGTTGTTTGCTCTATCTTTCTTTGACATGACAAAAACATCCCCATAATACACCCCAAGTATAGTATCTTTTGCGATGAATTCGCGCGCATGGATGCCCCACTCGCCCTTTGCGCAGTTCGACTCGGCGATACATAAATGTTTTTCCAAGATGCTAGTCATCTGAATGTGTTTCCAACGTGGTAATGCGCCGCGTTGAACACGTGAAAAACCACCAACGACAAAAACGTCGGTTTCAACCATGCCACGATCAGGCAACAAAGGCTCGCGAAGCATCTTGGCAGTATTTAATTTTTTTTGTAGAATCATTCTGCGGTCCGCCTGGCCCGTCGAGTCCGCGTCGTTCTCATTCATGTCCCCTATGATTATTTTTTTCGGAGAACCTGGTTTGCGACCACCCTTGGCGCCCCTCAGCCCATGTGTTAGAACTAGCAACAGCAACTCCGAAATATTTTGGAGCAAGAAAATATAGGCTTATAGAAATGTCTCCAATAGCGCATGAGTATTTAAAGCTTACTAAAAATTTTAGAAATAAGTACGGTAGAAATACGATTGTCTTTATACAAGACGGTCATACATACAAAGTTTTTGCAAATAATTTGAATGACTTGCAAATGACGATATGTAGGAATATTCTGCAGATCACCATACACAAACAGGACCACGCCTTATTTTTAGCAGAATTCAATTATAACATGTATGAATATTACGAAAAAAATATCTTGTTAAATGGCTATGTTGTTGTCTACGTTGATGAAGTGCCCAAATCATTTCATTGCGAAAAAATGACATGGAAAGTCCGAGATATACGAAATATTTCCGAAGAATTTTACGAGCCGAATAATTGTAACTTCTGCACCTTTTTATATGCTAGTTGCTGCCCAAATATGTTTGCGACAAACTTTAGGACCTTTACATAATTTGCTGTGTTTACAAAAAAATAAATTTATTATTACATATGATAAAATGATGTATAGGTTGATTTTTGCATCATTACTGTGTTGCGCCAAAAGTTTCATGTCAGGTATGAGCGGAGTCTTGCCGCCGACAACTTTGTTTAACAGAGTTTTGAACGTTGCTGTGCCGATTGTCGTGCCAGCACACGGATCTATTGATGTCATTCACGCAATCGACGAAAAAAAAATAAAAAATTACGTCGCTGCAAATCTTATTTCTTATGTTTCCATTCCACTGATTGAAGCACAGGGAGTAAATACGCTGCCTTTATTCTTAATCGCGTCTGCAATCCATTTCAGACACCAATTCAACTTTGTAAAAGAACCGGGTAATTTGGTGTTATCTTCTCTCCTAGTAAGTCAAAGTATAAATCATCCGGAACTTGTTTACTTTTTCATAACTTTTATTCATACCCCTGACCAATACAATTGTCATAAAGATGAAATTTTAAGAAACAAACCCTTATCAATCATTTTGATACCTTCCTTGACGGTAGCGTCCGTACTTATGGCCCCAGCATTAAATAATCTTTCGGGTTGGGACGGAAGCGTTTTTGTTAAAGCAACAATCGTTGCGCATATAATTTATCAGGAATGGTTTAAATATCTTGCGCGTTGACGTGTTCAATTTTTTTTATTTATTTTTTAAAATGACGTATAAAAATCACGACGACGACGACAAGCCAAAATTTGAAGCTGGTCACGTTGTAAATTCTTACGTCGTAGAAAAAGAAATTGGATGTGGAGCATTTGCAGTCGTATACAAGGTAAAAAGAGACGACAAATTCTTGGCATTAAAATGCTATTCGTTTTCAGAAGATAATGATGATTGCTTGAAGAAAGAATTAGAAAATATTTCTCTCATTGGCACGCATAAAAATATATCTACAGACTTTATTGAAAATTTTTGTTATGATTATGAAAAAAAAACTTGTAAAGCAATTGTTTTGCCATTGGCCAACAACGATCTATTTCACTTCATGTTGGAAAGGGGGCCCATGCCGCCGAATATTGCACACGTGGCACTGATTCAACTCGCATCGGCGCTAAACCATTTACACGGAAAGAATTTAGCTCACGGTGACTTGAAACCTGAAAACATATTAGTATTCTTGACGAAAAACGAATGGTGCTTAAAATTAACTGATTTTGACGGTGTCTTTAACTACAATCAAGAAGTAAATCCAGAAAATTGCAGAGTCACTGACGAATATGCGCCACCAGAATGGATTTTAGAAGCCAGGTACGAACTGCAAAGCGACATATGGTCTCTTGGTTGTTTGTATTTTGAAATATGCACGTGTATTAGCCTTTTTGAGTTAGACGCCGACGACAGCAGCGTTGACGTAAGCGATAGCGATTCGCAAGTATCGCACACGTCGTTCATAGATAATCCAGAGCACCTATCGTCAGAAGATAATCCAAAAACCCAAACGCAAAAAAATTCTGAAGAAGCTCGTAGCTCAAGCTCAAGTTCAGAATACGACAGCGAAGAATCTATCACGGAAAAGGAAGTCGATCATTTAATAGCCATGGTTGAGCTGCTGGGACCCTTTCCGCGAGCTTTGGCAAAAAATCATTTTGACATATTTACGACGAGAGGATACATGCGCAACGTCAGGATCAAAGCTGTTAAATTAGAAGACATGCTTGGGGGGGTTTCTAACAAAAAAAATGCATACAAAATTGCGAGTATCATTCGACCTATGCTATCTTACCATTATAAACGGAGGCCATCTGCAGAAGATATATTACAGCATCGCAGCTTCCTGTCGTATTTTGATGACGATGAATGTCGATGTGATATTACTAGCAATGGCATGTCTGCAAACCGAAATTCATCAATCAAAAGCGATCGCCGGCCGCGAGGCGGCGGCGCAAAAAAGTCCAAAGCTCAGAAAAGCAGAGATCTCGAAGAAAAACGCATGGCGGACGAAGCGGAATACGAAAAGCAATTGCAGAGTCGGACACTGTAGGAAACGGCTATATCCAGTACGCAACCGTGCACGCTTCGTGACAGTTACAGAAAATTCCAAACGTTTTTTTTTTGCATCTTTCGCCCGCTTTCGTTTTTGCTATGCATTGAATTTTTTTTGATGTCTTAAATTTTTCAGAGAGGTGGGATTTTGTGTGATTTGTCTCATGACACATGGTACATTTTGAATTCGACAGACTGTTCGCTTGAAAACAATTAGTACACCTCCAATACGACATCGACGATCGGTTGGCCCGCTTTCTTCTAATTCTAAAATATCGTATGGAACAAGTGTTGTATCTTACAAATGGCATACTTGCTTTCATTTCATCTGAAAGCATTTGAATTTTTTTTTTCTTTGCCTCGTGTCGAAATTTTGCAAAATTTTTGTTAAGTTCCCATTTTGGATCATAAAATTTAAAAATTTGGAATAAAATATCGGTCGGAACACTTCTTGGCTTGATTTTATGACGATTCCTGTCTTGAGTTAAATTTAGGCTTGACAAATTTTCCATGGTTATGTTTTCGGTCTGTTGGCTTAAATTTAGATTCGACCAATCTCGCACCGTTATAGGAGCGCGCCGAATATTAGCCATGATCGTTTGACTTACGCGCATAAATTTAGAACATCAAAGTTAACGCGAACTGAAAAAATCATTAATTTCGTTCTGACTTGCTACATAATTATTGACCATTTCTTTTAATAATGCCCCACCAACTATAGAATATATCATGATTCTAAATCCCTTCCATTTTTGATCAGGCTCATACCCCATGAATGACCCAATTTTTTCAACTAAGTCTAATTTTGGCTTGATTTTCTGCGTAGAATCAGGATTAGATATGTTACACGTTGTTTCATTTTTCAAATCGGTGTAATGTCTTTTTATCAAAATTTTTTTTTCTAGTAATTTTGGCGGTATGAATGCAACACAAACATTTAAAAAAAGCCATGTAAGGTTCATTCTGTTTTTGCATGAATTACATATTAAAAAAAAAGCGATTAAACGCATCATTTTATAGCCCGCGCATATTTTTTGACATCCAGGCCACCTGACCAGACAACTTTCTTGTCCTCTAGTAATTCCAATATTGGTGTGAATTCTCTGTTTTTTTTAATATTTTTTGCTCCTATTTTTGTGTATACTGCCCAATACAATTTTTCGCTCGGGTCGTATTTGACATCAACAATAATCCACCGACCGCCCTCGTCTTTAAATTGCTTATCGTTGAGCAGAGCGCGCCATTCTTTTGATTTCCATTCAGAAAGGGGTTTTGTTTTTTTTACTTTTTTGGGTTTCTTTTCTTTTTCAACAACCAATTTGGGCACGGAAACGGGGGTTTTGTAATAATCTTGAACTTTCATTTCTTTGTTCAAATCAGAAAAGTATATTTTTGTGTCTTTGGGAATTTTCAAGATTTGCGTTCTGTCTAGAAAACCCCTAGGGTGTACCTTTCTTTTGCGAGAAACGTGTTTCAATTTATACGTATCAGTACTGCCGAATTTTTTTCCACGGGGATCTATTATTTTCTTTATTTCTACGATTATGTAAATTTCTTTAGAAAAGTTGTCAGATGCGGACTTGTTTGAAAGTTTTCTTGTGGCATCAAATGAATTTTCCCATTTTAAATTATTGTCGCCCGACTTATAAGATTTGATGCGACAAAAATCGCCAACTTTAGGAGGAATAGATGGAGTAAAACCGGGCAGTCTTTTTTCTAAAATGACATCTCGGTACCTACCCCGGTTTGGATCATAGGCGTTGTCATAGATCCTTTTTTCAATTTTATCATGAGCACTTTCGTTCGTTCTTTCCAAAAGGACATCGATAGGCCTTGCCTTAATCGTAGTGTGATATCCAGTGTTGTATCGTTTGAGGACTTCCGGAATATCGAGCACCCAATCATAAACATCAGACTTTGACACCGCTGCGGTACCTTTTTGCTCCGCGGTGTGCCAATTTTTTAATGGTCGAGCTTTAACATTATCAGGGTTTTGGCCATCTCTTTTGAATACCTGTTCCACGAAACTATTGTGTATGGAATAGAAATATCTACGTATGGTTTTAATATGACGCTCGGCCATGCTGTTGTATTGGGAACGACCGTGTGGTGTGACTGTTTCGGAAAAATATCCCGCGTGTTTCTTTTTTAATTTTTCCATTCCCTGGATCCATTCTCGCTTGAATTCACTTCCGTTATCATGTACGACAAGTTTTGGTAGTATTTCTCGAAATCCTCGCTTGTTGCCCTTTTTTCTAACATGATGTTGCAATCTCACGTTATTCACCAAATTTACGAATTCCGTGAACGCCTTGAACGTGGCATCTGATTGGGGTCTAGACGAAGGAGAACCAGCGTTATCATCGTACTGACCTATATATCCTCCGCTCAGATCGCCAGCTGATAACGAATCTTTTTGAAATATTTCTTTTACCCAAACAAGTTTACTGTGAGCATCAACACATAAAAATAACCACCGATAAGTTGTTTTTTTTCTTATGGGTTTTTTCGCACCCGCGCTCAAAATATCTTCGGCACTTAGCTTTACTACGTCGTCGTCGTAATGTTCGCAGGCCGGCATGCGCATCGAATCGCAGAACACGATATCAAACGGCTTTTTAGTCAATACAGCTTTGATTGCCGTCTTTAACGGGGTTCTAATCCCACCCGCTACATTATTGCGCGTGGGCCTATCGCGCTGGTGGCGCGGATTCTTTGATATATAATCTTCTATAGCGTTCCTGCTAGGAAGCAATTTCCTCAATTTAATTGCATGCTCAGTGTGAAATTTACCAGGAACTTTGGTCGGTCGTTCGAGTGTGTATTCGTGATATACCGATTTATAAACCTTGCCACCGTGGCTGTAGGAATACCCGCGCTCACCTAAATTAGTATAGTTAGAAACCAAATTCTTCCAATTCTTTTTTTCCTCTAACGCCATATCGTCAACCAACGCAACATCTTTATCGGGTTTTCCAGATACGGTTGCATAATGCAATTTATCTTGTAGATCATATTGTAATCGCTTGTACAATCTTACAACACCTTCGCCCAGTCCTTTTTTATTTACAATATCATCTAAAATTATTCCCTGATATTTTGTTAAAGGCAAAAATTTGTACAACGGCTTCCTGTCATTCCTGTCTTTCAGACGTCGCACTTTTGTCATTTATATCTACTCAATAATTTTTTTAATTTGTATACTAAATGTTGTATGTAATTATATTAATTGTATCTTTGATCATTGTTTGGATTGTGCTCGGTTCAATAAGACAAACTAAAGAACAAAGACCAATCTTGATGAAAACAAAAAAGCAAATTCCCGTCTACATTTATTTCCACGTGTGTTGTATAACAATAAATGAAAAGATAAACTGGAAATCTATAGTAACTTATATGTTTGATTATCTTGAAAAATTTGATGCATTTTCCAAAATAACTGAAATGAGAATTTGCATGTTGGGTGACAAAAAACATCTCGAAGATCCTATTTGGAAACGCCACCCAAACATAAAAATACACGCGCATGACGAAGACAAGAGTTCATACGAACGGTTTACTATTCATAGAATGCGCGACGACGCCCTCAAGGAAGATTTTGTCTGTTTCTACATGCACTCAAAGGGCTATCGAACTGGCATGAACAAATCCCAACCTTGGGTAAAGGAAATGATCCGAAACGGCTGGGAAAATTTTGATTTCATCATAGAAGAATTACAAATTTATGATACTATCGGCACAAGATTAAAATTCCAAGATGGCAAATTAGGTTCGCATTATTCAGGAAATTTTTGGTGGTCAAAGTCCGATTATTTAAAAACGAGGCTAGATAATATAGGTCCAAAATATTACGACCCCGAAGCCTGGATCCACAAACAAATAGGCGCTCGAATCATGGGTTTGGAAAATGGAAAAAAGGTGGATGACATGGTTATTCAGAGGGGCCAGAAGAAAAAAAGATTATATTATGGCACCCCGCGTGATTACCAAAACGACGATAGCTAATCAAAAAAATTAAAATTAAATTCGCCAAAATACGCTGTGAACATTGGGGATTGGACCATAGCGCGCACCAACTCTTGGGGAGTGGGAGGAATGTAGGTAAAAAACGAATCATTCTGTGTAGGTGATTCCTCGGGCGTGTGGTTAGGCGTATGATGAGGCGTAATGGGCACAAACTGTCCCCAGGTATCATCTACGCCGTCAATTGAATATTTTTTTTCATCCAATAATATATTTATTTTGTGTGCTGTCACTGTAGTATCATAACACCTGTTGCAACATAGCCCATGTCTTCGCGACACGACCGGCTCTGGGTTGTTGCCGATAGCGTAGTTGCCACCGCATAACACGCAAACAGACATTGTGATATCTTTATACTATGCGTCACGACAGAGCATGGAGGTCAGTTCAAAGAGAGTGCTCCAGCTTCTTACACCCAAACAATGAACTGATTAAACAGTCAGCTAAAGAGGACGGCGTCTGACGTCCAGGGCTCCGACGACGTCTCGGGTTTTTCCGGCGGCGGCGTCGGCACGGGAATTTCAGGAGACGGCCCGGGCGACGGCGTCCGCGGCCCGTCACCCGAGCCGTCTCCAATAGTGGTTGAGAACAGATTCTTTGTTGGCGACAGCGGCGCGCCGCATGGCTCGCCGTCTGAAAAAGAGTCGCCGCCTTTCGGGTTCTAGGCTTGTGCCTGCAAACATATCTCGCGTATTAATTACTTTGGACGCGTCCCAATTGTCGAGCGGCTGGTTAAAGGACCTTGCTTTTTTAAACATATATTCCATATGAAGCACTGTGGACACGTCCCAGTTGTTAAGCGGCTGGTTGAAGGACTCTGCGTATGCAAACATAGCGCCCATATTCTCGACATTGGACACGTTCCAATCGTTGAGCGGCTGATTAAAGGACCGCGCTCCTGCAAACATACCACCCGTATTCTCGACATTGGACACGTTCCAATCGTTGAGCGGCTGGTTGAAAGAGA
>CESM01167495.1_pt1 | contig 20510 bp, 11 predicted proteins | sample 361421 | NCBI WGS metagenome assembly CESM01 (sample SAMEA2622219, study PRJEB7988) | marine metagenome | isolation source: saline water (ENVO:00002010), including | reverse complement strand
TTCATCAATCCAAGGTCTTAGTGGGGCGAGAATCAGGGCCATACGGCCGAAGGCAAGCCAGTCAGGTCTTAGTTCAGCTCTTGGAGCTTCACGGCCCAAAATGCTCCGATGACGGCGAATCCAGCCTTGTTGTCCATCGAGGAATTGCAGCATTCTCTGCGTGTGGCGGTGACTAATCGAGCGCACGGGTCCGAGAGTTGCACGTAGTCGCCGCACATCTGCAGATGGAACGAGGCTCAGAGTTCCAACGATTGAGAATACTGTTCTGGAAAGGGCCGATCTAGGGACTTGGGCGGCTAGGCGTTCATCGGATGCCTCCCAGGCAGTTGCATATATCGAATGGGCAGAGGCAAGTACTCTCCACGGAGGTGTTCCGTTAAGCCATTCTTCGTGATCCTTCTGAGGTTCTCCACCTACATTCAGAGTTTGTTGCCCATCCTGGGCATTCATAGATTGCTTGAGTAAGGCCATTTCAACCTCCTGTGTAGAAACATTCAGTGGCGAAGGTGAGGATCTGAGAAAGCGTCGAATCGTTGCCCTCAGGGTCTTTTCAAGATCTTTTTCCGTTTTATGATTCATGATCGGGCCTTCGACTTGTCCGCGATTGAAGGGTTCCGGCATTGTAACCTCTCCACCAAGGAGCTGCTGAAATCCGATTCTGATTTTAGTTTGTAACTCGTCAGTCTCGAAGTATTCTGTCTTGTTTACTGTCGCCATTCTCAATGTACCTTCATTAATTCGTTTCAACGCAATCTCGGGTTCACAATCGACCCAGATGGTAAGGTCTGGGACGAGAGCATTTGCGTTTAGCCGTGCAACTTCTTCGAGACCCAAGTCGCCCACTATGCCTTGGTAGACAAGGGATGAATGAACATTTCTCTCTGACACGACTGCTGCTCCAAGCATGAGTCGGGGGCGAATCCACATGTGGGAATGATCTAACCGATCTGCGGCGAAGTAACCTGCTTCCTGCAAGGGTCCAGCATCCCCTGTACGGACGGCTTCAACTGCCAACTGTCCGAGTGGATGGTTTCGTCGTGGTTCGGCGGTGATCTGGACTGATGTGAATGCTCCTTCTTGACGAAGAATATCTGCGACCATCTTCGTAGCTGTACCCTTACCGGAACCGTCGCCTCCTTCGAGAGTGATGAGATACATCAGCTCACTCCTCGAGTTCGGTCCAATCCTCGAATTGTCGACGAGCGATTCGATTTAGTGCCATTCCCGCAAGAATAAGTCCGGGGCCGATGAAAACGCCTCCTCGGCTGAATAGAGCGATACCACTGAGCCATTGAGTTCGACGGTAGGAATTGCCGCGTAAAGCCTCCATGGCTGCACCGAATCCGATTGCAGCGGTAAGGACAGTGAATACTGCCACAGCAGTCCCTACATCTACACTATCTTGCAGTGTACTGTCCATTCTCAAATCGACTGTATTGGTTCCAGAACCGGCCCTCATTGTGATTGTGATTTGGGTTACTTCTCCTGGTATGAGGATTCGCTGTTCAGTGATGTTACCATCAGTTCTTACTTCCACAATTCGTGTTTGCCGTGTTTGTTCATCGAACATAAAGCGGCCATTCTGATCGGTGAAGGTTCGTGTGATGAGATTTCCTTGTTCATCTAACAATTTGACCTCTACACCTTCTAGATATTCGCCACCTTCTCCCTCTTCAGTAATCTCATTGACAAGAAGGCCAGCGACAACAGCTTCCCCCTCAGCGATTCCGGTTGGATTTGAGAGCAGGTCGGATGGGTCTGCTGAGATGAGTAATACTCCGAATAGTAGCCCAAGGAGACTTCCTGCCATGATTAGCATAATTGCGATCTTTCGCACAACTGGCAGTTCTCCACCAATCTCCGCACCTTGTCGGATTGCACGAATTGCGATTTCACTTGCTTCAGTGCGGATATCAGACGAATCAACTCGAATCTCTTCATCATCAGCCGCTAGTTCGCTCTCAAGGTCATCGAATTCATCCATTACGCGAACCTTGACAAGGCCATCATCGTCCTGCATCTCAAGCCTCCTCTTGAAGGTCGTTAGGGGAGGGGGCTTGAATCCCCTTCGGTTCCGAGTTTGCTCGTAATGCCGACCCTGCAAGAGGTCCTAAGATTGCGAATAATACTAGGCCAAAGATTGCATATTGTGCTTCGAAGGTCTCGACCACTGCCTCGACATCATTCGCCTGAGTGGTCTCATTTAGACGAATTAGGTGTAATGTGGGCCAGTTTTTCCCAGTCACCCAGAAGTCATTTGTTTCTGGTATATGGGCGATACCGTTCAGAACAGATTCTTCTTCATCAGGAGCGTATCCTTCTACTAGTTCTTCTAAATCAAGCACCGCTTCAACTGCACCCGATTCTGAATCTATTCTGAATATGCGGTCATCATGCCAACGATTAGCATAGATTTGGCTTCCTACGCATTCGAGTTCGTTTAATCGATCCAAAGGTTCACCCGAGAGTTTGACATCTAATGTATCGTTCACTTGTAGATTGCTTGGGTTACGGAATGAAAGGGTAGATGTTCCGTTGGAAGTGACCAACTCATTTCCGGTTGAGCAAATCCCCCAACCTTCGCCTTCGATGGTTGCAGTATCTACAGGTTTCAAGTCAGTATCATGGATGTATACTTGTTCAGCCTTCCAAGTTAGGATGTATATTCGGCTATCGTGGATAGTCAACCCCTCCCCAAAAACATGCTCTGGGAGTTCTTGAGACACAATGACCTCGCCAGTATAGGGGTCGTATATCCTGAGTGTGGATTCTCCATAGATGCCCGATGATTCGTAGAGGTGGTCATCGTAGATCTCGAGGCCTTGTGTGAAAGGGGTCACATTTCTTTGGACAGTTTCTAGAATTTCATATCCAACTTTTATTGGTTCATCAGTGCTTGATTCAGCGTTGTTTGAAGCGGCATTCACTGAGTGTGAGAGCGCGGGGTTGAAGGACTGTGAACAGATGAACAGGACTACACACATCAGGGTCGAGATTCGTCTCGGCCTGAAGCGCATGTATGAACCACGCTCCACCGGGACTTAAATACGACATCTGAGGAATATTCAATGATGAGTAGAGGGACGAGCAGCACATCGATTCCAAGGGCATCTCGCCCGAATGCTGGGGTCACCCTTGTCCTCATTATGCTGTTTGCATCCATGTCGCCGTTCTTTGCCTCTGCAGATGTTCCCGAGGAAGAAGCTGAATTATTCACTGGTGATCTCGATGATTTTGACATAGATGACTCTGGGAAAGCATATCTGAGCACTCCTGCGGGTGATCCGGTCTTCTCCGGCACGCGTCATTTGAAGAATCAATGGATTGCTGCAGGTATGCCGGGGATGATTCTCCCATTTGCTCCTGATGCGGTCCAGAGTCGAAGTATTGGTGCACGTGCTTGTGAGAATGCTTGGAGCCAAGGCGATGCTGTGACTATGCCGACAGCCAGTGGAAATATCGCAGCAGAGGTCGAACGAGTCACCTCGTACGCGGCCATTATCGTCGAGAATGGAGTTAGTATCCCATCAACTACGATTAATGACATCGCATCCACGTGGGATAGCTCAATCTACCCTACAGACACATCATACTTCGGCAATCCACCAGATGTCGACAACAATTGCCAAATTGAGATTGTTATCTTAGATATCGACGGACCATCGAACATTGGAGGGTACTTTTCCCCTGGCATTGCATCATCGCGTGAAGCAATCTTCGTTGATAGTTCAGACCTTGGATGGAGGAATGTCATATTTGCTCACGAGTTCGAACATCTTCTCCACAATGCCCGCGACCCCCTCGAGTACGCTTGGATTGATGAGGGCAATGCGGATATGGCGGCTTTCCTCATACTCGGTGCAGAGAGTACTCTAATTGGACATTCTAACGGATGGGCATCTAACGCATCTTGCAGTGTCCGTTGGTGGAATCAGCGAACAGATTGCGATTATGGTGCCGGATTCTTGTTCATGCTTTATCTCGCAGATAAACTGGGAGGAGGGCAGGCGATTCAGAGCCTTGTTGCAGATACGGCGACAGGAGGTGCATCCATCGAAAACCTTGCTCGTAATCCGATACCTGGTTCGCCGGGGAATATCGGAACCACAATGGACGAAATATTCGCTAACTTCACAGCCGCTGCTGTTCTCGATAGTCAGCAAGGGAGTTTTGGATTCAATAACATCGAGATGGGAGGTACCTGTTCGAGTCAAGCATTCTGTCGTTTGCAGTTGACTGATCAGAATTTCAATTGGGGTTCAACGTATACAAGTCAGAATCACGACTTGGAAGGCTGGGGAGTGCGTGCTTGGCGCTTCGCTAGCGGTACTGGCGCTCCACTCAATGTCATGGTGTCTCCCTCTGAGTTCGGATTCGATGGAATACTCTTGCAGAAGGACGCCGTGGCCCAGACTTGGTCAACCTCTGATCTCCGTTTCGACCCAGGGAGTGGTATCGGCACAGGGGTTGTAGAGGGTTTTGGCAATATTACCGATGAGGTATACCTAATCACTTGGTATGCCAGCTCTATCGATGATTGTGACTACACTTTCCCTAACTGTGGATTCAGTGGGGGTTCCACTGCGTATCCTACAGCCACGGTTGATGTTACTGCTGCGTTGATATCTGAGCCCCCATCGGTCCGTGTAGAGTCGACCATCTCATCAGATCGTGACATGGATGGGGATTCTGATACGGTCAACCTGACTATGGTGGCCAACTCTACGGCATTTTTCGAGATACTTGATGTGACAGTTCATGCCTTCAAGGACAATATCTTGTTCGACAGTTATGAGATGGATGTGGCAGCAGGTAACGGTGTTGAAGTTCCTGTGAACCTCCACTTCACCGCTCCAGAAGATGGCGACTATGTGTTTGATATTGAGTTACGCAACTATGCTGGCACCTTAGTTGACGAGGCACTTACGGCTCCAGTCCCATTGCATAATATGGCTCCAGTCGCAGCCAGTACTTCCGCTGCGAACGTAACTCAGACTCATCTTGCGCTCCAGTTCTTTGGTGCAGGTTATGACGAATGGGGTTTCAGCCCTGACAACCAATCATTCACTCAGAATGAGACACCTGTGGGGTATTCGTGGGACTTTGGAGACGGTAGTGTTTCAGGCTTGAAGAATCCGCTTCATGCTTGGGTACAGTCTGGAAATTATAGTGTGGAATCGGCAGTTGTTGATCGTGGTGGCGGAGTTTCACTCCCAGTTACATGGAGTATCAACGTCTCTGACACCTCTGCGCCAATCGTTGGATTAACAGTTCAAAGTGTCGACATCAAGGATGGCCTTTCTCTAAGGACCAATGAAAGGGTCCTTTTCGATGCACGTTCAACAGTAGACAACGTTCCTGATGATCAACTCCTTTTCACGTGGGATTTCGGTGATGGTACAGTCGTATCTGGTATTGGGCTCGTGGAAGTAGATCATGCCTGGTCCACAGGGTCAAGCGATGGATTAGTACATGTGCTAAATCTCACAGTTTCGGATGGAACATTTTCATCATCCATAGATGTCAACATTACTATTCTGAATCGCCCTCCTCGGCAGATATTTGATGTTCCACTCGAGACTCATACTCTTACCTCCCTTCAGATGCCTCTTGTCTTCATAGATGATGATGGAACCATAGTCAACATGACTTGGTCCTTCGATGAACCAGTCAATCTTGAAGGTGGTTTGTTGAGTCAATTGGATCCGTTTACAGAGACTGAATCTACTTCTTTTTCGCCTGCACCTGCTTGGCGAACTCCTGGCCTAAAAACCGTCAATGTGTCCGCGACTGACAATGATGGTAACACTACAGTGGTGTCTCTTTCTGTCAATGTCTTAAATCAGCGGCCGATTGCTCTTTTTGCTCGACCTGATGAAGGAACTGTGTCCACACAGTACACTTTCCAGAGCACTTCGTTTGATCCAGATGGTGATGACTCAATGATGACTACGATTTGGAATATTGAGGGCGAGGACGAGGTCACTAACCAGAGTGCAGTTCTCCACACCTTCGATGAACCAGGGGTTTACACAGTGAGTCTTCTAGTAATCGATGAACTTGGTCTTGAATCACATCTGAAATCCTATCTGGTATCAATTGTAAATCCGCTTCCGTTGCCTGTTTTAACAGCATATGAGGCTTCACTCGATGGCGTTCTTGTCACATCTCCTTCCGAGAACATCAGCCAGTTTGATTTCTGGCATCCACTGGCTTCCGATGGTGGCATATTCATTGCTTCAGGCACTCCAATTCGTTTCTCTGCCGAAGGTTCCAGAGATGCTGATCCGAAGTTCGCCGGGATGACCGATCCAGATCCAAGTTCTCCCAATTGGAATGGGATTGTCAGTTATAGTTGGAATTTCGGAGATGCTTCCCCGATTGTCGATGGGGAGAATGTTTGGCACAGTTTCTCATTACCTGGTACCTATGTCGTAATTCTGACTGTGCGGGATGGGTTCGGTACCGGTGATACGAATCAGACTCAGCGAGTAGTTCACGTCAGTGCTCCCCCTACCATTCAGGACACTCCTCTGTTCAATGATGAGATTGATCCAATGACTAACGTAATTCTCTATGTCTCGTATCAAGATGAGGATTTAATGAATGGAATTACAGCTTTCCGCGACACAGATGTTCTTTCTGATAGTGATGCAGATGGCGTCCTGGATAATGATCCCAATCAGCCATTGAATGATGGCCTAACTCTCTATTGGGATCTTGATCCAACAGTCGATTCCAACGAGGATGGTAATTTCCAGAACGATTGGATTGAAGCTAGTGAGATTACAGGGTTGAGTTGGAATGAATCAGGCACTTACATCTTGATTGCCCGTGTTTGTGATGGTACTGATTCATGTACTATCAAGGCATTCAGTATCGATGTCAGAGATGATACGGATGTTGGACCACGTTCCCTCTCTGATTTCGAACTGTCTGACTTGATTCCTTCCGATTCAAGTAGCCTTTGGGTCCTTCTCTTAGTTGCACTTGTCCTCGTACTTGGGTGGCTTGTTATGCGCCAACCAAACGAGGAAGAATCTGAAGTCGATGAGCAGCCGACCTATGATGTCACTGAGATTCAGACAGAAGGTGGTATGATTGGTATGGACCAACACTCTGCGCCTCCAAAGCCGAAGAACCTTGATCGAGAGGACCGAAGAAGCCGGGAATCGGGATATGTAAGGCCCGTTGGTTCGCGGCGTAGGTGATTGAATGGGTGGCAGAAGGTCAGCAATCTTTGGCGTCCTTGTGCTTTTTTTCATATCTATGTCGCCAGGAGGCCTTGTAGATCCAAAACCAGTTGATGCTGCATCTTCGTGCAATCCCGAGAGTGCGCCAACATGGGGTACGCATGCTCAACTAATCGAAGTTTCATCTTCAAAGAATGATGATGATTGGTTCCCCTCTTTATCTCAAACCAGTAATGTTCGACTTTCTCCATTACTGGATGGATTTAGCAGTAGAGTCAACATCTCAAATGGAGGTCACACTGCGATCCGATTCCAGCCTCAGGAAGGTTATCGCTACACGTTCTGTATCTCTCTTTCTCTTGCTCCTAACCAGACAATTCAGCCGACGCCTGAGGCTGATATTTACTTGATGGAGGGTATAGATTACGAGAGGTACTCAATGGATGAATGGTATGGCGATGCTCCTAGTGACTGGTATTCATTTTATGGATGGATTCCTTATCGGGATATCCATGCCTATGAGGGTCAGAGCTCAACGGATTTTGCTGTGACTTATGAGGGCGGAGGGACCTCCTCGTCCTTCGGTCTTTTCAGTTCATCGGATAGTGAGGGGATGTACCTAGTTCTTGATGCAAAGAATAACTCGCGTGACACTGATTCTCCTTCGGTTGGTGCTGACCTCATAGGGGAGGTCTATGTGACTGTTGAAGAGCGGGTGATGTTACCAAAAATCAGTGCCTATCTCCTTTGCTGTTCTCTTCCCTTTGTGGTGATTATCGGACCTCTAATCTTGCATCAGCGTTACAATAGAGGTGGCTGGCATGATGTCCCTACGAAGCATTACATTCCAGAGGTCGACCTAATGCATATGGTTGAGACAACTCAGGGGAGTACATCGAACCCATATATGGATGAAACAGATGTTTGAGTTTCAGTCGTATTCAAGCAGATCCCAAGCAATCGTTAAATCTTCGAGATTGATTCTGCCTTGTTTCATGACTGACATCGATTCGTCCATCGTGGAATATACTATTCGAGTACCAATCAATGGTGCATGAATTCGCGCCCAGTCTCCTCCTTCTCCAAGGCCCATCAGTGCCACATCTGGGCCCCCTTCGCGTTCTCCGATGTCCTTGGCTGCTTCGAGGACTCGTAGCGCCCCTCCGCGACTGCCGAGGCGGTAGCATATTTTCACCAGATCTCCCTTGGCAGCCATATCATCTACGCGTTGGATAATTTCCTCGACTGGAGGAGGGCTGCTAGAGTGGTCGGAGATAATCACCTTGGTAGGTCCTGTAATTGCGCCTTTCAGTACGTTCAAATCTTCCTCGGGAACATCATCTTCGATATCGATGTAGGATACTCCCGAGTCGATGGCGAATTTTAGGACCGAAATTCTCTCGGGTTCTTCTCCTGGAAATCCTCCATCCTGGCGAACTGGTCGGCAAGTGAATATTACAGGAATCCTAATCCCTGACTTGAATGCGTTGATACTTGTCTCAACATCTACTGACTCAATTGGTAGTGGGATGTAATTCCACTTTGGTTCGCGGTTTCGCCGTCTCCGGTCGCCTTCTTCGTTTTCATCCTCTTCGATCACAGCTTCCCTCTTTATCCAGAGTTGATCAAAGCGGACTTCTACCATGTCTGCGCCTGCGGCAGTGGCTAGTGCCGCATCCTCGAGCATCTCCTCAACAGTGTTGCCGCAAAGAGAGACAACCACCTTGGGACGAGCCATCGAAACCGTGGACCGGCGACTTGTGTTTAATCCTGATGCACAATTCAAGCATATGTTCGATTTAATTTCGGATATTGAATTCGCTTTATTGCTCCCTATTTATTGAGCACTTGTTTATATACTCTAGTTAGATATCTGAACTTTGTCAAAGGGCCCCCATAGGGGCCCTTTGCGAATAGATAAGGCGAGAGATATGACTGATGAATATGGTGCAGGCAGTATCCAGGTGCTCGAAGGATTGGAGGCTGTTCGCAAAAGGCCCGGGATGTACCTTGGCGACCCTCATGATGGATCAGCATTACACCACTGTATCTGGGAGGTAGTGGACAATTCCGTCGATGAACACCTTGCAGGCCACACTGATTCAATCGATATTACACTACATCCTGACAATTCACTCTCCGTTAGGGATTATGGGAGAGGTATCCCCGTAGGTATTCACGAGGATTATGGGATTTCAGCAGCTGAAGTAATCATGACGAAATTACACGCTGGTGGAAAGTTCGATAATAGTTCATACAAGGTTTCAGGGGGCTTACATGGAGTAGGTGTTTCTGCAGTGAATGCGGTTTCTGAATGGATGGAGATGACCATCCATCGTGACGGAGTCATTTATTTCCAAAGATATGAAGCAGGAGTGCCGGTAGAATCACTCAAAGAAATTGGTACTTGTGACGACACTGGCACAATGATTTCTTTCAAACCTGATTTGAGTATTTTCACAGAAGTTTTGGAATTCGATATCGAGGAAGTCAATACTAGGGTAAGCGAAACTGCTTTCCTAAATGCGGGGTTGAAAATTATAATCTCAGATGAACGCAGTTCAGATCCTCATGTTGTAGAACACCTGTATGAAGGGGGGCTCGCAGAGTATGTGGGGCAACTCAATGAGCGTCGAGAGGCCCTCCATGCGGAAGTCATCAAAATCAGTGGCGAAAAAGAAATTGAGAAAGGGATTGTGGAAGTTGAACTTGCCTTGCAATGGTCGGATGCTTTCAGTGAATCGATTCGCTGCTATACAAATATCATTAGAAACAAAGACGGGGGGACTCACATGTCAGGATTACGTACGGCATTAACAAGTTCTGTAAACTCTTACGCCAAGAAAAAGAACTTACTCAAAGGGGATTCACTCTCAGGGGATGATGTTCGAGAAGGTTTGGCCGCAGTAGTTAGCGTAAAACACCCCGATCCCTCATTCTCATCTCAAACAAAAGACAAGCTTGTCAGCAGTGAAGTTACAGGAATAGTCCAAACAATTGTTTACGATAAACTAGGTGAATTCTTTGAAGAAAATCCTGCAGTCGCGAAACAAATAGTCGAGAAGGCATTGCTCGCATCCAAGGCGAGAGAAGCAGCCCGAAAGGCACGTGATTTGACTCGGAGAAAGGGAGTTCTGGAAGGCGGAGGTCTTCCAGGGAAGCTTGCAGATTGTCAATCAAGAGATCCTAGCGAATGTGAAGTATACCTAGTCGAAGGTGATTCAGCAGGAGGCTCGGCTAAAACCGGAAGAGATAGGCGCATCCAAGCAATTCTTCCACTTCGAGGAAAAATCCTCAATGTTGAACGCCAAAAGCACAACGCTGCAAAGGTTTTCCAGAATCAAGAAATTCAAACAATGATTCGCGCACTTGGCGCAGGTGTTGGAAATAATGTTGAAGAGGAAGGTGGATTCGATACTGAAAAATTGCGTTACAACAAAATCATCATCATGACTGACGCTGATGTTGATGGTGCGCACATCCGGACTCTCATGCTAACGTTTCTTTGGAGATTTATGCGCCCTGCAATAGAAAAGGGACATGTATTCATCGCTCAACCACCCTTATTCCAACTCTCTAAGGGGAGAGTCAGCAAGTATGCATTTACAGATGATGAAAGAGATGCTATTCTTGACGAATTAAGAGGAGATAATCCCAACGCAAAAATCGGTGTACAGAGGTACAAGGGTCTTGGTGAAATGAATCCTGAACAACTCTGGGAGACTACGATGAATCCAGAAACTCGGACCATGCTCAAAGTTACCGTCAAAGACGCAGAGGATTCTGATCGAATGTTTGAAATTCTGATGGGAGACGATGTCCCCGACAGAAGGGCGTTTATCGAAAAGCACGCTAAGGAGGTGACTAACCTTGACATCTGAAGATGAGACAATGAATGAAGAGAGCGGCGAAGCCGTAGAAGCAGGGAACATTTTGAATCAGCCCTTGAATGAGGAAATGAAAACATCATACATCAATTACGCAATGTCTGTAATTATTGGAAGAGCTCTGCCAGATGCTCGTGATGGATTGAAACCGGTCCATCGCCGTGTCCTTTACGGAATGCATGAAGGCGGCCATACCTCTGAAAAGAAATTCAGTAAATCAGCGCGTTCTGTAGGAGAAGTCATGGGTAAATACCACCCACATGGTGATCAATCGATCTATGATACAATGGTTAGAATGGCTCAAGAATTTTCATTGAGATACCCTCTTATCGACGGGCAAGGAAATTTCGGTTCAATCGATGGAGACCCTCCTGCAGCAATGCGGTATACAGAGAGCCGTTTAGATAAAATCTCAAAACATATGCTTGAAGATATAGAAAAGAAAACGGTTGACTTTCAACCTAATTTCGATGATTCAGAGATGGAACCATCGGTTCTTCCTGCAAGATTACCCAACCTCCTTTTGAATGGAAGCGATGGTATCGCAGTTGGAATGGCAACAAGAATTCCCCCTCACAACCTTACAGAAGTTGCAGGTGCAATTCGATTGCATGTAAGTCGAATTCTTGAGGAAGGAGACGAGAATAAAGGTATGCCGAGCGTCTCAATAAAGGAATATATGAGCCATGTCACGGGCCCTGATTTCCCTACTGGGGCAACGATTCATGGGGTTGATGGTATCGAAGACATGTACACAGATGGCAAGGGGCGGTTTCATGTGCGTTCCAAGTGTGATGTTTACGACGATTCTAATGGGAAGAAGATCGTAATTAATGAAATTCCATATCAAGTGAAAAAAGCGGATATGCTTGTTCACATCGCAGAATTAGTCACCAAAGGAACAATAATTGGGATCCGAGATATTCGTGACGAATCTTCCAAGGAAGGAATTCGCGTAGTAATTGAAGTGAAAAACAATGCTGACCCTCATGCTGTCCTCAATCAGTTGTTCAAATCCAGTAGATTACAAGAATCATATTCAGCAAATATGATGGGCATCTTGGATGGAAGGCCGGTCCTACTTACTCTCCCAGTGATGATTCACACCTATGTTGAGCACAGAGAATTAGTCGTCGAGAAGAGAGCACAATTTGAACTAGAAAAGGCCGAAGCTAGAGCCCATATTCTTGAAGGTCTAGTCAAAGCACAGGCACGGATTGATGATGTAATTACAGTAGGTAAAGCCAGCTCTAGTAGAGAGCAATTTGAAGCAGTATTGCAAGGCAATGAAACGATGTCAGGTATTGCATCATTTGATTTTACAGAACCCCAGGCAAAAGCAATCGCTGAACGCCGGTTGTATCAACTTAGCCGACTTGATGTCGAAAAGGTCGAAAATGAACACAATGAATTAAAAATCAAGATTGCTGATTTGCAAGATATTATTGCTTCAAGGGTACGTCGCCTCGATATCCTCATTCAGGAACTCAATGAAATGGTGGAAAAGCATGGTGATGAGCGCAGATCAGACATAGATCCAATGCCATTATCGATGGATCGTGAAGACCTGATTGAAGAACGAGCAATCGTAATCACACTAACCAATGATAATTACATTCGACATTTACCTGCTGAATCTTTCAGAATGCAGAATCGGGGTGGTAAGGGTATGAAAGGTGTCCAAACCAAGAATGAAGATTTTCCAACCACTTTGCTAACTTGTTTTAGTAAGGATAGATTACTAATTTTCACAAATAGGCCTGCGATTAAGAAAGTGAAAGACAAAGAGGGTAATGAAACGGAAGTCCCTTACATTGAAGGGCGAGTATATGGCCTAAGAGCTTGGGAAACACCACGGGGATCTCGAACCAGTAAAGGAGGGCATATTCGCAATGTTATTGGCTTGAAAGATGACGAAACCGTAGTATCGATTGTTCCATTAACAAAGGAACTGATTGATGATCCAGGGGATAATTTCCTAGCATTTGCCACCCAACGAGGAATAATCAAGAAGAGTCTGCTTTCTCACTACATCAAAATCAATCGAAATGGTAAGAAAGCGATTAATTTAGCAGATGGCGATGAATTAATTTCGGTAAGGCCGGGTACTGATGAAGATAATGTTGTTATGGTATCAAGTAACGGACTGGCCACTCGTTTTATGTTGAATGCAGTAAATTCTCAAGGTAGAGTATCTAGTGGAGTTCGCGGATTGAAGTTGAAAGACAACGCAAAATTGGTTGGAATGATTATCACAAATGATGAGAACACAAGTGTGCTTACATTATCAGAACAAGGAATGGGAAAACGCACTAGAATTGGAACTGGAGACTCGATACCAATAATGAAGGATGGAGAACCAGTTTTGGATCCGGAAGGAAAACCAAAAATGGGGACAGATGGGTATCGTTTGGCGAAGAACAGAGGTGGATCAGGAGTTAAAACAATGAATCTCAATGACGGAGATGCGATTTCAAGAGTTCACCAAATCCCTGACTTGGAAGATCAATTGTTCCTACTATCAAGAAAGGGCACAGTAATCCGCCTATCTGCCTCACAAACTAAGGAAACATCTGGGCGATCATCGAAAGGAACTCGAGTTATGGAACTACGCAATAAAGAGAAAAACGGATTTATTGACGAATTAATTTACAGTGCAAGAATGCCGGCTGAATTAGCAGAGCAAATCATCACTGAACAGGATACTGGCGAATCAACTGAAGAAGAGTAACTACCGCTTCTCTTAAGCCGCTCCTATGGGTGGACGTGATGTTGCGGCAGTCGCATAGCCTGGCCATTGCGCTGGATTGCTAATCCAGTGGTGTTTCACCTCGAGGGTTCGAATCCCTCCTGTCGCGCCATTATCCGAAGAACTCGGAGAGTTCATCCTCTTCATCATTAGCGGATGGGCCTCTACCTTTCTCAAGTAGGAATTTCAAGCGGCGCCGAATCTTACGATTCCGATTGATTACAACTGGTACAGCTACCATATTGATTGCGATGACTGCAATTGCGACAATCGCAGCGGTTTGGAAGTTAGGATCGTTGACCTCGGAAAGGAGGCTGTTGACCCAGTCATTCTCGTGATTCTTGTCCGGAACTATCTCATCAGGAATAAGGTGGGGATTTGCCTCCCAGAACATATCTGTAATGTGGATTGAAGCAACATTGTCGTCCCTGACTAAGCCGTCAGTGTTTCCAACAATATCTGAAGGCACTAGGATATAGTGGTAATTCTGGCCGATAGATAGCCCCTCAACTCCGCTTGCCTGCTCCTCGACGAATGTCCCTGTGGAGTATGCATCACCCGATATTCCGGTCATTATTGGACTTAGGTGGGTTACTGCCTCAGGGATGTTCTGAGTCCGATATAGAGTCCAAGTGATGTTTCCTCCATCTGGAACTCCATCCTCGTCTTGATCGGGAAGTTCTGGATATGTCCAAGTGACTGTTACCGTGTGTACGTCCGAGGTACTATTGTACGTAAGAACAGCACGCACATCCAACATCTCGGCACCTGGTGCCATCGAGTCTCCACATTGGAGGTCAGGATTGCCTACTTCTTGCCATCCGGTCACATTGCCGTGTGTATAATCCACTTCTCCTTGGTGGTCAACTGCAGCGAGAATGTAACTAGCGCAGATGCCATCGGGTAGGGGATTTGGGTCAAGCCAAGAGGTGGCTCCACCTGGTAAATCGGTTACCCAGTTCTGTGATACTGTATTCTCAAAGTCACTCTCGCTATCATAGGGCCAACGGAATGGGAATTCAGATCGTTTGTATACCTTCCATCCGCCAAAGTAAGGATCATTGATTGGCCCCTCTGATTCCCACATGAGTTCAATTTGCCCTCCCTCTAGTTGTTGCGTCCTGAAGTTGATCGGAGTCACGTTGACAGGTGCCATATCACCAATTAGCATCATGGAGATATTGGCGCCCGAGAGGGTCCGTAGGTGGAATGAATTGTTCGTACCGTAGGACTCAAAGGATTCGCCTTCGATTAGAGGCGTAAGAATACCCGCTGGTCCATCGATGATGTGCATTGCTTGAACACTGCTTGGGTTGACACTAGATGGGATGAGTTGGCTGATATTCCCCCATATGTCGATGTAGTCGACATTCAGCACATCTCCATCTGTAGGCACCAGTCGGTAGTCAAGGGATCGGAGGGGTGTCTTTCCAATATTGGATGCCGCTGCGTGGACAACCGTCGGCGGGAATGCGGTGCCAAGTAACTCAAACTCCATTTCTTCAACCGAGATGGCTTCACCTTCCGTAATGATTGGAAGAGCATCGAAGTTGATTCGATTGAGAACGCGGATGTGTCGGATTCCTACTTCATCAAAATCTGATTCGTCCATCAACCCGTGACGGACATGGAGGGTGACAATGTGGTTGCCCATTGGGAGTGTGACATTTGCAACACGCCCTTGAGCAATAACCTCAGTGTAATCGATCTTCCATGTGTAGTTTGCCGGCAAAGGTGCATTGGGAGCTAAACCGGCGACAAGTTGGATGGCTTCTCCAGTTTCAAACAGCATACCATCTATCGCTGGAACGGCGACATAGGCGCCGGAAACTGTCTGATTCACCGTGATTTGTGTCTCAAGGTAATTGTTTGCCGGGTCAACTTCGGTGGGTCCTCCGGTCGCACTTGCATTCACAATATACTGGCCAATGATTGGGAGATTGAATACGCACGTTCCTTCGGCTTGTGGCATTAGCATACGCGTACATGTCACAGGATATCCTTGGATTCCTGAACTATCTAATGAGTCGAGAACCTCAAGGCTCAAGGTTGAGTTCCATACCATATCTCCATCGTTCCGGAATTTCACTTCCAGTGAATCGTCACCGTATGGGTAAAGCGCATAGTTCTCAAATCCGATTTGAACTACTGTCTCATCACCTCTGGCGGGTAGGACTGAGAGTATAGTAATGTCAACATCATCGCTCACGATTACCTCAAACGGGGCGCTACGATCATTCCATGCGTTCGGGTCATGGGGTGAATTAAACCATAATTCAATGGAGAATCGCCCGGTGTTGGGGAATGTAATCGGTGCGGAATCGAAGGATGTAGAGGTACTGTATCCATTGATTTGGATTGAGTTACTCTGATCTTCGATGAATAGTATCGGGATGAGTATATTCGTAGCAATACAATGAACTCCGTCGTCAAGGTCCTCAAACTCAAGGCTGAAGTTTTCTTCGGAGGACGAAGCCATCCACTCTAAACTTCCACTATTGGTTGAATTGATCACATTGTCGTGCCTACTTTCCCAAGTAATGGCGTATGTTTCGCCAATTTGTAGACCTGTGGCATTGACGCTGAGGTTTATCCAGTCATTGCTTGAAGTTAATTCTGTACTAATGTATGGAGGTGCATCATCGGGACTGGCTCCAGTATCAGGGAGTTGATCTCCAGCCCCTATCCTGGTACAATCGCTCTGTTCTCCAACTAAGGCGTCGATTTGGTTCAGGGTCCAGCCTAGTTCTGCTTGGTCTCCAGGGGTAAATTGACCTGTGCTCGCAGTGGCCGAAAGTGTGTATTCTGTACCTGAGTTGTATGTTGTATCTGCGTTGTTGGAGAGGTAGACGATGTCTTTGAGTGGAGTTACTCGGTGGAATAGGTAGGAGATACGATCGTTTTCGGGCCGGATATCAGCTGAACTGAATTCGTATACTACAGTGTAAGTCTGATTTTGCAAATTTCCTGTGTAGATGCCTCCACTGAACTCAGCAGTATAGATTTCATCGGGCTGTAGTGTTGGGAGGAAGAGCGTTTTGGGGAATCCAGATGCCTGACTCGGGCAGGCATTGCCAGCGGTATGGTCGCCTGCACAGACACTAACCTGGAGCTGCCTTCCACCGATTGGTGTAGAGGCGTTGTTTCGTACGTCAACAATCAGGGACTGGGTCTCCCATAGGTCATATGACCCGTTGATGAATGGCTCGATTGGAGCGACAATTTGGAAGTCTTGGAGATTCCTTGAGGATGTTGCATCGACGACAGGAGATAGGGGGATGGTGGATGTGATGAATAGGAGCAGGACTAGGGGTACCATCCTCGTCCGCAGCGACATTGGGGCTGCAGATGTGCCCGACATGATTCATTCATGGCCGTTCGTATGGTAAATAATCAACGCCCTTTGGGCGTGGTGGAAGCGGTCGAATGAGGGATTCATGCCCATCTCCAAGCAAGTAAGGAGAAAGGGTTCATTTCCTCTTAGAGGAACACCATGGTATGCGGAGGGATATGCGTCGAGATGATCAAGCCCTCACTGCAGTCATAGAGTTCCTTTCTGCCTTCGTTCTATTCCTAGTCATCGTCTCGGCTTTCCTCAGCCTAACACGCCTCACTCTTGGTCCTAACGAACCGATGGTGGATCGTCTAGACGAACACGCGGCCGATGGACTCATGCGGCTCACCTCTTCAGAGGGGTGGGCAGTGCCTCTTGAAGACGGTGTTCGTGATACTGGAAACAGCACTTCTGATTGGCATTTACTCAACGCTAGCACACTTCTTGATTCGGATGTGTTGCCCGGCTTGGCTGATTCAAATGGGCATATCGACCCACTTAGAATACAAGCATTGCAGAATCTTACTGAAGGTCAACTGAAGGCTGGCCTCGGCTTCCCATCCTATGCATCTGTAAATTTATCAGTGCAGATTATCGAAAGTCCAGAATCAAACCGTGTTGGAACAGTCCTGTTCCTTGATGGCACGCCGAGGAGTTCTGCGACAACGAGTGCGGCGTCCTTCAGGACTATGCCGATGGGTGCCGAAATCATTGAAATCAGCCTTGAAGTACACAATGCTGGTTCCATTCCCCCTTTGCTCATGATTACCGAGTTTTCTCCACATGCTGTAATCGGCGAACCCGAGTGGATCGAGATACACAATGAGGGAGGCTTCGCGGTGGACCTCAACGGGTGGGGAGTTGCTCGAAATGGTTTCTTCACATTGATTGGTACTGATGCATTAGGGGGAGATCAAGTCCTCCTCCTCAGTGGTGATCCTAGCGTGATGGAACATGGTAATGCTAGCCTAGTTATCGATGTGAGTTCATCTTATGTTCTAGGCAGGGGGCTAATCGATGGCCTTGATGACTCTGCGGACACACTACGTCTGACTTACAACGAACCAGGCTCCTCCTTCAGCCAGGGCATTAATACGATTCCTTACGACAATACTTGGGATTTTGAAGCAGGGTATTCAGCAAAACTCAGTGTAGATGGTGGTTGGAATGTGTCAGATATCACATCTCCCGGCGATCTATGAGTGGTATGTTGTGCGTGGACTTATCAACGGGCTTAGTTGTGAAGCGTCTTGATACCCATGCTTGGTGCTCCCTCCTACGAGCGTGACCGTTGCGTCACTGGCATCCGTGGACTAGACGAGATTCTTCGCGGAGGCATCCCTTACGGTTCTGCAATTCTTGTATCTGGTACTTGTGGTTCAGGAAAAACAACTCTCGGCATGGAGTTTCTCATGAATGGGGCAAGATCCGGTGAGGCGTGCGCCCATTTTTCAGCGACTGAGCCATCAGTAAAACTCCTTGAGAACGTCCGTCAGTTCTCCTTTTTCGACATGTCCGCAGTGGATCAGGGTTTGATCAACGTCTTTGACATGGATGTTTTGTTTTCGTGGCTTGGTCTTGACAAGTCCACTTTCAATTTAGATGATATCGATGCAATGGTGAAGGCCATCACTGATATCGTGAACACAATCGGTGTAACACGTTTGGTTATTGATTCAGTTACCTCTCTTTGTTACAAAGTACCCAATGAGCAACTAATTCGTGATTTCCTCTTCAAACTTGGAAAGTCTCTATCCACCCTTGGTTGCACTACTCTCCTAATCGCTGAGATTACTTCTGTCGGTGGTACTGCACATCGGTCTGCATTCGGTGTAGAGGAGGCAATTGCCGACGGGATTATTGTGCTAGGAGATGTAGAGCGAATGGGACACTTACTGCGATATCTCCAGGTCGTGAAGATGAGGGGTACCGATCATAGCCGTGCCAAATATGCTCTTGAACTCACTCGAAGCGGAGTGATGTTGACTCCAATGTTGAAGTGGGGGGTGTCGGATTGATTGAGTACGATGCTGGCATTGCCGAGCAACTTAGTCAGGTGACTACCACCTCCAGTGTCCAAGTTCGAGTTGGGACCAGTAACTCTGAGATGGTACTCGCCTCAGTGCTTCAGCCACTGATTCAAGGATTCGGCATGGGGGGCGTGTACATTACGGCGTCTAAGACGGCTCCTAACGTAATCGAGATGATGAACACGATAGGCCTCGATGTCTCACCTATCCATTTCATTGATTGTGTATCTCCAGGGATACTTGGTGGGACTCAGAATCCATACGCTAACATTGGATATGTGGATAGCCCCATTATGTTGGAATCTATGCTACTTCGGTCTCTACATTACCTTGAGAATTCAGGTAGTCAGCAGAATTTCGTCATCTTAGATTCTGTAAATGCCCTTTCGATTTACAATGAAGAACGAATTCTAGCTGAATATCTCCACACTTTCATCAATACCTGTCAAAATCGGCAAATTCTGAGTTTAATTGTCAATGTTCCCGACCAGACACCGGCTGGCGTTCTCGCGAATATGGATTTGTATTGCAGTGACTTGATTGATCGCGGTCAAGTGGTTATTAACTAAGGTGATTCGAATGAGTATAAATTTCGATTCCGAGGACGAGGAATACTACGGCGATATGGGATCCATTGGTTCAGTAAAGTTCGATCGTATCCTAACGGGGACTCCTCATAACACCGGTAGCATCCCTCGTGGATTCTCTATCCTCGCATCAGGAAATGCGGGCGCTGGAATGGACCTTTTCGCGAAGCAGTTTGCTTCAGTCGCAGAGGACCCAGAGAATACTATTTTGATATCAACTTCAGAGACCTCGAACGAGATCCTTTCTGTCTATAGAAAGTATGACTGGCCAACGGATATCCGAGTTCGTACAATGGGAGAGGAGTACAATACGGAGGTCCTAACTCGGGAACTTGCAGCCTCTAGATATCGTATTGAGGGTTTCACTTTGTCAGACATACAGAAGCTAGCACAGACTCGTTTCGTAGAGCAGAAGAATCACGATTTCTTGACCGATCTTGCTACGCAAGTCACTTCTTTAGGACCATACTTCAGAGCGGTTATCGATAGCTTAGATTTCTTCTATTCACGCTTTGATCCGGCACGTGTAACCTCGATGCTTCGGATTATGCAGGCTCATGCACAACGGAATCGTGGTTTACTTCTTCTGACTGTTAGCGACCAGGCCGTTGAGAAGTCAACAGAGCGTGAATTGATGGCTATCTGTGATATTGTCATGGAATTCGAAGTAGGTATGCGGGGAAGCGATTTTGATACTAGAATGGTCATTCGTCGGTTCAGAAATGCTCCT
>CESM01084289.1_pt1 | contig 20554 bp, 21 predicted proteins | sample 361421 | NCBI WGS metagenome assembly CESM01 (sample SAMEA2622219, study PRJEB7988) | marine metagenome | isolation source: saline water (ENVO:00002010), including | reverse complement strand
CCTAAAACTACAAAGAAATTTAAGTTTAACAATGAAAATAGGAATAAAGGTAAGATAGATAATAAGATCAAAGTTATATTTGTTTTTGTTAAAGAAAATTGGTTAATTAATAAATGATGTATATGATTTCTATCACCGTAAAAAGCATTTTTGCCTTTGTAAATTCTTGTGGCTGTTAATCTTAGTAAATCATAGCCTGGTAGTATTAATAGTAAAAATATTTGATCAGCATATTCTATAGTTTTAAATATATTATGTTCATAAATTAATGATGCTATGAGAATTGATCCTAAAAAATAAATTCCATTATCTCCCATAAATATTTTTCCTCGTAGATTCAGAAATAATATGAAAATTAATATTAAAATTAAAATTATATAAAAATAATATATGGGCGATCTATAAACTAAATAGCTAAAAGCAATTAGAAAAAATAAAATTGACTGACCATTAATGCCATCATAAAAATTTAAAGCATTAATTAAAATTATTATACAAAAAATTGTAAAAAAATAACTGTAATTATGTAAGTATAACCTGTTTTCATAAAATGAAAATTTAAGTTCTGATATTAATAGTTCTTCGTTTAAAGTTAAAACTATTATTGAAAGTAAAATACTTATAAAGAATCTTTTCTCAGGTTTTATTTTGTATTTATCATCAATTATACCTAAGAAAAAAAATGAAAAGAGAAAAAAAAAAATAGATAAATAGTTACTTAAAAAAATTTCCTTATTTGGAAATTGAATATGAAAAATAGATATAAATATAATTAATAGACAAAAATTTATAACAAGAATTGTTCCACCTAATAGCGGAACATTTGATGAATGTTTTTTTAGTTTATTATCTGGTTTATCAAAAATATTAATAAAATTTGCTAGTTTTTTTAAATTAATAAAAAGTAAAATATTTAATAATATCAATCCAAGAAATATGTTAATCATTTTAAAATACATTTTTTATATGAATACATATATAGGCCCACATTATAATATAGCATTATTGAAATCCAATTATTGAAAAAGTTCCCTCCTGGAACAAAAGGGAAAAGATTAATAATTAGTCCCAATGTAATTGTGTAAAAAGATAAATAATCTTCATTAAACTTCTGTTTAAAAATATATTTAAAAAAATTATATAAAACAAACACTGTAGCAACAACGTAAAAAACTAAACCTATAAGACCAAGCTCTAAAATTATTTGGATTAATATATTGTGTGGATGTGTAGAACAAATCCCTGTTTCAGGAGTATAATTTACTTTTTTACAATAAAATTTAAAACCCTGTGGTCCTATTCCAAAAATTTGATTTTCATCAAATAACTTTAAAGCTAATAAAATATGACCTTCATGATCAGTAGAATATATATTAAACTTTTTTGACTCATTTTTACTGCTTGTATTTGTTTTTTTATTATTGATCTCAATTTTTGTAATTTGATTATAAGTTTTTATAAAAAGTCTATTAAACGTGTTTGCATTTCCTAATTTAAAATAGGAGGTAATAAAAATAAAGAATATCAAAATTGTAATTGAATATAATAAAATTTTTCTTAAATCTTTAATAATTGTTATTAATCCTACAATAGTTACAACCCATAAAAAAAAGGATGTTCTCTCACCAGATAAATATATTGTAATAAAATATAATGAAAAAAAGATTACACTTAGAAAAATATTTTTTTTCAAATTGATTTTTAAAAAAAATACAAACCATAAAATTATAGGCATTAATCTAACTAAATAGCTTCCTAAAATTAACTCGTCATTAAAAACACTAGACACTCTACTGCTGATAATTTTAAAACCTAAAATATTGAAACCAGTGAAAAATTGAAAAATTGAATCTGCTAAAAGTAGCAATACAAAAAATATCAATAAAAAAAAATATTTTTTATTTTTATATTCATTAAATAAATTACATAAATAGAAAATCCCGAGTGAAAATAATACATATCTAAAATAAAAAATTGAACCTAATTTTAAATCATCATAAATTCTGAAATAAGTATTTGTAAATATAAAGACTGAAAACAAAAATAAAAAAATTACTTTTGTATCTATAAATAAAGACCTATCTTTATTTAAAATTAAAAAAAATATTATACAAAAAAAAACAAAAAATTCTGTTACAGCAATACCAGCAATGAAAGATAAAGGTATTATAAAAAGTAATGCAGTTAAATTTTGAGTATTTAAATATTTCATTGAAAAATTATACTTAATTTATCTTGAAATTGTTTTTTTGTTTGAATTTTATTTTTTTTTATATCATTAACAATATTTTTATAATTTTTCATAATGTAATGTACTTTATTGAGTAAATTTCTAGTCTTTCTTTTACAAACAAATACTCCTCTTAAATTTTCTTTTACATGTTTTATTTCTTCAAAGACAATTATTGGTCTATAACGGGCTAAACTTTCTAATATTACTTTTGGCGCACCTTCTGTATATGATGGAAGAATAAATATGTTACATTTGTCATAAAAATTTATAATTTTTTGTGTTGATTCTACTTCTTTAAAAAATTTAATTTTATCGTCATCCAAATTAATATTTTTTTTCGATCCAACAATATTAAGTTCATAATTAAAATTAATTGATTTAAATATATCTCTTAGTGAAATAACACCCTTTTCCTTTTTATACCTACCTAAATAAAGAAATTTTGGCTTTTTAAGATCAGCTTTTCTTCTTTTGAAAAACCATTTTTTTTCGATTTCAGATGGTTTAATCAAAGTATATTTTTTTTTTAACCCTGTTAAATGTCTAGATACAGTTAAAATATCCAAATAATTTATTACTATTCTAAACATAAAATCATAAAAATATTTTCCAATTAAACCATATTTATAATAATACTCTTTATGACCATCACTTCTGAGATAAACATAACCATTAATTTCTTTATTAAAAATTCTAATAAATATAAATGACAAAAAATTAAATGGCGTAATTGAAATCATAAAAACTTTATATTTATTAAAATTTTCTTTTAAATTAAAAAAATTTTTTTTTTTAAAATTTTTATAAATTTTTTTTATTGTTTTAAAATTTCTTATCTTTGATGCATTCCTGCAAATAAAACTTAAATGATTTTTTTTTGCTAATCCTTCTATGATATTTATAGTATCATTATAGTCAGTGGCAATTGTATCCTTTTTAAAAAATATTTTATCATTTGAAATAATCAAAATTTTTTTATTCATTTTTCCAGATAATTAATAATTTGTTCAGGCGTAAAGAATACTATTAAAAATTTTAATTTTCCTAGTAAATCTGGATAATTAATAATTTTACTAATTAGGTAGAGATTTTTATTGCTATTAACTAAAAGGTTTTTAATTTCATAATAAAGTAATTTTTTTTCAAAATGTTTAATATTGTTTAAAAAATCTTTATCTACTAATTTAACTTGATTATTAAACCATTTACTAAATTCATTAAAAAACATATCAAGATTCATTTTTGAAAAATTACTTTTATGATATCTATAAAATAGCAATGGCTCATTTGTAGCATGACCATTAAATTTTTTTGCTATTCTCATAACTAGATCAAAGTCACCTATTATGTTAAAATCTTTGTTAAACATGCCAACTTGATCAAAAATTTCTTTTTTTATAATTAGACCACTAATGGATATAAAGTAATCTTTTGCTAAATAGTTATAAATTTTTTCATTTGGAAGTTCTACTTTTCGAAATTTTTTTAACTTATTGCTTTTTTCATAAAAAGTGAATCTATTGCAATAAAAAAAATCCTTATCATTATCGCTAAAAAAAGACGCTCTGCTAGATAAATATTTTTTATCCCACCAATCATCTACATCTAAAAACGCAATTAATTCTCCTGAAGATTCGTTTATTGCTTTATTTCGCGCATCATATAGTGATAATTTTGTATCACTGTAGAAATATTTAATTCTATAATCATTAAAATTACTAATTATTTTTTTACTATTATCATTTGATAAATTATCAAAAAAAATTATTTCAAAATTTTGATAAGTTTGATTCAAAATACTTGAAATACATTTTACTAAATATTTTTCACCATTATGGCAATTTACAATTACACTAACTTTTTTATCCATTTTTTTTGTAATAATTAATAGTTTTTTTTAGTCCTAAATTAATTTTAACTTTAGGCACCCAATTAAGAATTTTTTTTGCTTTAGTAATATTGGGATAAAGTTTTTTGATTTCATCTTTTCTAAATTTTATTTTTCCAAATTGAGGTTTGCCAGATCCTATAATTTTACAAATTTTTAAAATTACATTTTTTATCATTATGGGTTTCCCAGATCCCAAATTTATTATTTGGCCATCAGTTTTTTTATTTTTTAATAATTTAATAATGCCTTTAACTACATCATCAACATAAACAAAGTCTCTAAACTGTGTTCCTGCTGAACAGTCAAATTCTTTTGATTTTAATGCATTGTCTATAACTATTGGAATTATTCTGTTTTTAGCCTGATATGGCCCATATACTAAATATAATCTTAAAATCGACACTGGAAAAGAATGTTTTTTATACATCGATAATAAATAATTTGTACTCATCAATTTTGCTTTACCATAAATTGAAAATGTTTTTGTATTACTTGAATCTTCTTTTTGAGGTGATAAATTTTTACCATACTCAATGCACGAACCAATTTGAATAAATTTTTTAATTTTCTTTTTTAAAAAAATTTGAGAAATATTTTTGCATCCATTATAATGAGAATATAAAGTTTTTTTCTTCTTTGAATGATCCACATATCCAGCTAAATTAACAACATAATCATAATCCTCTGACAATTTTTTTTTTAAATCTTTTTTTTTTGAAATATCAATTTTTAGATATTTTACTTTTTTTAATTTTTTTTCATTTAAGGGAGATTTCGTTGAAATGCTATCTACTGACCAATTGAGACTCACACATTTTTTTGCTAAATGGTAACCAATAAATCCTGTGCCACCAGTAATTAAAATTTTTTTAGACAATTGTTTTATTTTTTTTTATCGTTTTTTCTAAAATTTCCTTGTCTCTTAAAGTATCCATACACTGCCAAAAGCCCTTATGCTTAAATGCCATTAATTGTTTTTTTTTTGTTAGTTTTAAAAATGGCTCTTTTTCAAGAAAGGTTTCATCATTTTTGATAAACTTTAAAAAGGATGGTTCTATCACAAAAAAACCTCCATTTATCCAGCCTTCATCTAAACTATTTTTTTCTCTAAAGTATTTAACCTTGTCTCCAGTTATTTTTAAGGCGCCAAACCTTGCTGGTGGTCTCACAGCTGTAATGGTAACTAATTTTTTTTTTTTTTTATGAAATTTGATAAGTTTAGACAAATTAATATTTGATAAACCATCACCATAAGTAAGCATAAATGTTTCGTTTAAATATTTTTTTAACCTCTTTAATCTCCCTCCTGTCATAGTTTTTAAACCTGTATTCACTACATTAATTTTAATATTTTCCCCAAATTTATTTTTTTTAAAGTATTTTTTAATTATTTGTCCCTTATAACCAATTGCGATGATAAATTCTTTATGACCATAGTTTATATAGTGCTTAATTATTCGATGAATAATTGGGATTCCTGAAATCTTTATCATAGGTTTTGGCAATGATTTCGTATATTCAGAAATTCTTGTACCCATTCCTCCAGCTAAAATTACGACTTTCACAATTTTATTCTTTTCTCAATTAATTCTGAAAATTTTTTTATCTGATTTTCTGAAAATTTTTTTATATCAATATTACTTTCCTTATTATAATATGATTTATACCATTCAATTGTCATACTCACATTTTCTCTAAAAGTTAATACACTTTTCCAATTCAATTTACTTCTAGCTTTTTGACAGTTAAGCTTTAACAAGTTAGATTCTTTGAATTTGCTTTTACTAGCAACCACTGACCATTTTGCAGATGGCCAAACTATATTAATTTCATTTATTATAGATTTTACAGTATAATTATGTTTATTATTCGGTCCAAAATTAAATGCCTCCCCATGCAGTTTTGAATTTGAGTATAGCTTTGCTGCTAACAAGATGTATCCAGATAAAGCCTCTAAAACGTTTTGCCACGGTCTAGTAGAATTTGGATTTCTAATTTTTACTTTTTTGCCAAAAGACCAAGATTTTATACAGTCTGGAATTAATCTATCATCTGACCAATCTCCTCCTCCTATAACATTACCAGCTCTTGCAATACCAATTTTAATTTTACTTTTCTTATTGAAATAACATTTTACATAAGATCTAATTGAAAATTCTGCTGCTCCTTTTGAGGCACTGTATGGATCGTATCCACCAAGCTGATCATCCTCTACGTAGCCTCGCTTAATTTCTAAATTTTTGTAACTTTTATCACTTGTTATGATAACAGCTGTACATTTTTTATTTAAAAATCTTAATGACTCCAAAACATTAACAGTTCCTATTAAGTTAGAATTCCAAGTAAGTAATGGATTAGCATATGATTTTTTAACTAAAGCTTGGGCTGCTAGATGAAAAAAAAAATCAGGCTTATTTTTTAAAATGATTCTGTTTAATTTTTTAAAATTTGTGAGATCACATTTATAATTTTTAATTACTTTATTTAATTTTAAAATTTGAAAATTTGATGGTTTTGTTGGGTTATCTTTTGAAATACCAATGACTTTAGCCCCTAGAACTTTTAACCACAAGGATAACCACGAGCCCTTAAAGCCAGTATTACCAGTAATTATTACTGTTTTATTTTTAAAAATGTTTAAATTTTTAACTGAATAAAACATTTTCTATAGTTTGAATTATTCTTTCATGATTTCTTAATTCGTCAATTTTACTATTACCAATTTTTTGAAGATTTATATATCTGGGGAATTTTCCAATTTTTTTTTTATCATAAAAAATAAATTTAAATATTTCTTTTATTAAAAAATTTTTATTTATATCTATATTTTTCAAATTTATCGGTAATGAGTATAGAGACAATAAATCCCTAACTTTGTAAAATATCTTATTTTTTCCATTGCTGTAAAATATTTCACATAACAATCCTAAGCCCACTGCCTCACCGTGTCTTAAGATTTCTTTTTTATTTTTAATATTATTATCTAATGCAGATTCTATTGCATGCGCAAATGTATGTCCAAAATTTAACATCAATCTTTCTTCTTTTTCTTCGATGTCATTTTTAAAAAATTTAATTTTAATGTTTAATGTTTCTTTAATCAATTTTGAAACAAACAAAAAATCTCTTTTTAAAACTTTATTTTTATTCTCTATATGACTTAATAAATTTGATCTTTTAATTAATCCACATTTTATTATTTCTGGAATACCAGAAATATATTCTCTTTTAGGCTGACATTCTATTATCGATTTTAAAATATAAACATTTTGCGGATGGTAATATGTGCCTAGGGAATTGATCAAGTTATTAAAATTGACTCCATTTTTACCTCCAATACAACTATCAATTATAGCAGTCATAGTTGTGGGTATATGCATATAATTTAAACCCCTCAAATATAATGATGCACTTAAACCAGATACATCTCCAATAACTCCACCTCCACATGAAATTAAAACAGAATTTTTTGTAAATTTATTTTTAAATAAACAATTAATAATTTTAAAAAGAGTTTTTAAATTTTTATTTTTTTTGCTTCCATCAATATATAAAATTTTCATTTCAATATTATCAGTCGCAATAAACTTGATAAGATTTTGTATTATTTGTTTATTAATTTTCCTATCGATTGCTAATAAAATTTTTTTGTCATGTTTTAATTTATCTAAATTTTTTGAAATTTCACTTTTAGATTTTATTTTTTTTGAGAAATTTTTAACTATATCATCTTTATAAAAAGTTACATTGTAGTCATTATTATTAATTTTATATTTAATATGCATTCAGGATATATATACGATAAGTTAATTTTTTTTAATAAGTTAGATACTTAAATATATAAAAAAGTTTTAAAATACCACAAAAATCTAATTAAAAACTATTTTAAACTTTCTCAAAAATATAATTGAAAGTTTTAGAAAATGTTGAATTAGATAGCCTTAATTCGTTATTTTGTTTTTTTTGTATAAATTTAAAATCATTAATTTTCAAAATTTTTAAAACTCTTTCATATTGATCTCTAAAGTTTTCATTAACTTCAACAGAAATACTTTTAATTTTTTTATCTTTTAAAAAAAGTCCTGCACCCTCTAGTATCAAGTGCTCTATTCCATCAACATCAATTTTTATATAGTCTGGAATTTCTAATATTTTGCTTTTAATAATATTATCTATATTTTTTCCTAATAACTGATAATTTATATTAAACTCTTTGTATTTACCTTCATGATTGTATTGCTCATTAAAACAATTTAAAGCACTACCCTCTGTAAATTCATCTTCTCTCATCATTAGAAATTTATCATTTTCATCTGATAAAGGATTTGTAAATATTTTAACTCTATTTTCTAACTTATTCATTGAGATATTCAATGCAAGTGACCTTAAATTATTACTGGATGGTTCAAAACTTACAATTTTACAATTTGAATGAGTTAATCCAGCATAAATAGTGTATAAGCCAATATTTGCACCAATATCCCAAAATATAATATCTTTTTTTTTATCAAATTTTCTTATCCAGTCTAAAGTTTCTGGTTCTTTAGAAAAAAAAGTATCAATTCGCCAATCTACTAAACTATTAGGTGAAAAAAAAGTTACTTCTTTTTTATTAATCAAAATTTTTTTAAAACTATCTTCGGCAAAATATTCTTTAAGTTTTGAAATTAAATTTCTTTTAACAAGAAAAAATAATAGAAAATCTAAAAGTTTTAAAAATTTATAAAAATATCGTGAAAAACTAGTAAACATTTAGTTTCAATTTATAATTATCTTAAAATATCTATACAATATTGGATTAATTCTCTCTCTAAATTTTATTTTATAGTAGTTTAAATTTTCTAATTCACATGCTTTTTTTAAATCATTTGTCATTAAATTAAAGCTAAGAACAATTCTATTGGAAATGTTATCTCCTTGATAAGAATGCCAGCTATTTTCTTCTGATCTTGAAAAAAAAAAAGCTCTATTTTGTCTCCATTGAATTTCTTCTTTATTAGTTCCTCTTTTGTCACTATACACATAAGTTCCAAGATTATTTTTTGGTGAAAGATAAATTACACCACTTAAAAGTTTTGTGGGAATATCTCTGTGAATAGGAAATACATAATCCTTGCCAGTTTCGATAATTGTAAATTCAGAATAATCAAATAATTTTAATTTTTTTGGTTCTAATTGTTCAAGTATATTTAATCCAATTTTTGTATAAGAGTTGTGAAGATCTATCATCAAATCTTTATTCAAAATATCAGACTTAATTTTTAAATATTTATCTATCTTGTTTTTGTATACACTCAAATTGTTACAATCTGTAAAACTTAAATTTAAATTTGACAATTTATCAAAATGATTTTTGTTGAGAAAATTATCGATAATTAGATATTTTTTCATACTTTAAAGTTTATCACAAAATTTCATAATTTTTTTTATGCTGTGTTTTTTTGAGTCTCCTAATTTGATCAAATTCCCTTTTTTTTTAATTTTATATATGTAAATTCCATTACAAAGTTTAGTTGAAATAATACTTGGCCACAATTCATTACTATAAAAATCATAAAAATCATCATCCAAAATATGTATTACTCTATATCCTCTTTCTAAATATTCAATAATTCCACCTGAATTACCAATAAATATTAAAAAATGACTTTTTATTTCATTGGAAGAATTATTCTTCTTTTTAAGTTTGTTGAAATGATTTATGATTTTCTCACTATTTCTCGATTTTATAGCTGGATGACTTCTGATCACATATTCCTCATGATTAATAATATTATTTTCAATAATATAATTTAAAGAATTTATAATTTTATTAACATTAATTATATTGTAGGGTAAAAATATTACTCTTTTTTTGTTTTTTTTACTTTTAAGAAATCTAAATGAAGGTAATAATTTAATTTTCGACTTTGGCCATCCTAAAAATTTATTAAAACAAGTTTTTTGATCTTTACCATTTAAAATAATAAAATCTGGTGAATATTTTTTATTTATATAATTTGCAGGAATTGGAATAGGAGGAGAATGGATGTAACCAATACATTTGATTTCTTTATTTATCTTTTTAAGCTGCATAATAAATTGATTTTGAAAAGGCTGCCCTTCATAGGGAGTTAGAAAAAATTTAATTTTTTTATTCAATAAAAATCTTGTTTTTTTTAATAAGATTTCTGAAAAAAAATTATGGCTGGAAATTTTTGCTAAAAAAAAATAATAATTAAAAATAATATAATTTAAATTTTTAAAAATATTTTTTATAATTTCTATAAAACCTATTTTGTTTTTTTTAGTTTGAAAAATAATAATATTATCATTAAGTTTGAGTGGTAATTTCTCATCTTTATAAATTGCAATAATTAAAGTTTTAACTAAATCCTTAGAATTTATATTTAAATATTTGTCATTTAAAGAACCATCATTTTTAAAATTTGAGTATGATGCCCATGTTAAATATATGTTATCATAATTATTTAAAATTTTATCAGAAAAATATATTTCACATCCAGTGAAGTTGTAAGTGTAAAATACATCTTTAAAAATCATAATAAAATTTTTAAAAAAATCATTTTTTTTTTTTGCAATTCTATCAAAAATATAAAATCCTATTGAACCAACAAAAGTTGCAAAATAAAAAATTGAATTATTTTTAATGGATGATTTTTTATTTAAATTCAATAAATAATCTTTAGCTTTAATAATTGATCTAAGCTGGTTCATTATTCAATTATTCACCTCCAGCTATAGCTAAAACTTGATGAGTTATATAAGTGTTTTCTTCTGATCCTAAAAAAAATATATAATCTGCAATTTCTTTGGCTTTCGCCATTCTTTTTAATGGAATTAATTTTTCCCTTTGACTTAAATTTTTTTTTGGCAAATTTTTGTGTAGTTTCGTTTGGGTAGCTCCAATTCTTACAGTATTGATTAAAACATTTCTTTTCACCCAATTTCTTGAAATATTTGGAAATAATTCTAGTGCATGTTTCATTAGTGAGTATGGATAATTGTAGTATCCACCACCGAATTTAACTCCTATAGAACCTAAATTTACAATTCTACCCCATTTTTTTTTAAACATCAATTTACCTAATTTTTGAGTTAAAATTATATTTGGAAGCAGATTAACTTTAAACGAATCAAAAAGGACTTTTGTATCTACATTTTGAAAATCTACTGATTTAATATATGCAGTTGCATTTATAAAAATATCACATTCATTAAATTTTTTTTTATTTAAAAATTTATAGATTTCTTTTTCAGATTTTAAAAAATCAAACTTATATAAATATAATCTTTTATTTTTTTTTTGTATCCTTTTGAGTGGATTAATATTGTTATTATAATGTGCATAGACTATATAATCATTTTCTAAATAATTTTTAATTATTTCAATTCCAATATCAGAACTTCCACCAAGTATAAGTGCTTTTCTTATTTTTTTTGCCATGCTTCATTATGTTCTTTTCCAATCAAATCTCCATAAACATCACACACATTACAAGGTGATTGAGATCTATCAGCATTACTTAATTCTTTTCTTACCTGTTTAAAATCTGAAGATAGCCAAATATCTATAATTTTTGATTTATTCACATTTCCCATAATTTTTTTTTTTAACCAATCATGTGAACACATGAGCACATCACCATTATAATCTATAAAAAATTTATAACTTGGATAAAAACATGTTTTCTCTAACTTTTCATTTCTTGCAGGAATTTTAAACTCAGCATTTTCCATCATTCCACCTCTATTACTTAATGTTATTCCAAAATCTTTTTCTTCAGGCAGGTATCTAGGTCTTAAGACATATTGATTAGATGTTAGCTTAAGAGTTTTTCCTAATTTTACAAATTCTAAATGCTGTTCTTCACCGTCATATAGACTTATTTGTATTCTATCCAACCCACTTTCGTAAAGTTTTTTTAAACGTTTGGCATTAAGCACATCACCATTACTTATTATTTCTATTCTAGCTTGAGGTAATTTAGATTTTGCATAATTAATCAAATTATATATGTTTTTATCTAGCAGAGGCTCTACAAAACCAGAATATATAAAAAGACCTGAAAAATTTAGTTCATTTAATTCATCACATATTTTTTTATGTAATTTTTTATCTATGAATTCATTAACATGTTTAAAATTTGGGTCACTTCTAGGGCAAAATGAACATTTTCTATTACACATACCTGATTCGCTGATTTCAACTTCTGCAGGAATAGGAATTTTAGTACCTGTAAGAAATTGAAGTCTAGAGCCAACTTGAGATTTTTTAAATTCTATCTGAGGGTCATAAAATTTTAAATCTTCTTTTTTTGTCATTTTTTTTAATTATATTTTTGCTTATAAATTTTAAAATACTTATCTCTTTTAATTTTTTTTTGTGCTTTTTTATAGTCATCAATTACATCAACTGAAAAACTATCACCATTAAGATTAATTGTTTTAATCTTTAGACCAATATTTATTGCTCTTAATAATTCTATATCTTCTATTAGTTCCAGTTGGCTTATTTTTGATTTTCCAAATTTTAAAAGAGAGTTTGGTTGAAAAGATATTATTGATAAATGTTTTTTTAAAAACATATTTTTTTTATTAAATTCAAATGGTAAATTTGCTCTTGAAATGTATACAACTTCATCATTTTTATTTGTAACTAGTTTAACAATATTTGAATTATTTGAAGGTCTGACATTTAAATGAGGCAATATTATATCTGTATGAATATTTTTTAAATGATAGTTAATTACCCTGTCTATATGATTTGGGTCTATGAGAGGTTCATCACCTTGAATATCAACCACTAAATCATATTTTGTTTTAAGTTTACTGTATGCTTCGCATATCCTATCAGTTCCATTTAAATGACTCTTGGATGTCATCATTACGTTAGCATCATACTTTTTACATATATCAAATATTTTTTTGTCATCACAACAAATGATAACTTTATTTAATTTCTTTGATAATAATGATCGATTATATACATGAATTATTAATGGCAAGCCATTTATAGGCAATAAAGCTTTAGCTGGTAATCTTTTAGAGTTAAGTCTTGTAGGTATAAGTGCAAGTATTTTTTTTTTCACAACTTATACCCAGCCACCATCAATATTAATTATTTCACCATTTATGTATGATGAGTCATTTGATAATAAAAAAATTACTAATTTTGAAATTTCAAATGGTTTTCCCCATCTTCCTGCGGAAGTTTTGCTTAATGTCCAGGAATGTAACTTACTATTTTTTTTGAATTTTTTATAATAAGATGTTTTTACAAAACCAGGATTTACACAATTTACTCTTATATTTTTTTTTTTTTCAGCAAGTTCTAATGCTAAACTTTTAGAAAATCCAGCTAATGCTGATTTTGAACTTGCGTATCCAATTAAGTCAACAAATGGTTTTTCCCCAACTATAGAACCAATATTTACAATTGAAGAATCAAGATGTTTATTTGATTGTTTTACAAAATATTTACATAACAAAAATGGTGATATAAAATTTACATTCATTATATTTTCTATATCATTTTTTTTAATATCAACAAATGATATTCTCTGTCTTATTCCTGCATTATTTACTAAACCATTAAGGGCAATATTTCTTTTCTTAAAATATAAAAAAAGTTCTTTTAAAAAATTATTATCAGTAGCATCACCGTGAAAAATTTTAATATTTTTTTTAAATTTACTTTTTATTTTTTTTATATCATTCATTGATCTTGTAAAACCATAAACGAATGCACCATTTTTAATACAATCTTTCATTATTTCGTAACCTAATCCTTTTCCAACACCGGAAACTAAAATTTTTTTATTCTTTAATAAATTTTTCATTTGAAATTTCACAGAAATATTTTACTTAAAATCTTTTCATTTTTAATTAGATATTCAGCTAAATTTTGATTTTTTATCTCTGAAAATGAGGCTGATTGCCTTGAATTTATTGCAGAAAATCTATGATTTATAAATTTAATGTTATTTAGACTGCAGTATTCACTTATTTTCTTCTCCGCCTGAAGTTTAATTTTTGAATATGGAAAATTTTTATTAAAGTCAATAAATTCAGTAGATGGATAAAAAAATGAAAGGTTATCACTTTTATTTTCACTAAGTATTTTTAATGGATAATTGATAAAAAAATTTTCATATTCCTTAAGCTTTTTCTTTGATATTTTTTTATCAAAATCAATTTTACGGGTAGCAAAATAATAAATTCTAATTGGAGATAACCTTTTAATATGTTTTGTTAAGATTTTTGTATCCTTTGTAACATCTAATCTAATTTTCTTAATATTTTTATTTTTGATTTTAATTCTATTTTTAAAACTAGTTGCAACTATGTTTATCTTTTTATTTTTTTTAATTAAGTTTAATAAATCTCTTCCCAATCCTTGACTAGCTCCAATAATCATAACATTATTTTTTATTTTAGATATTGTGTTAGTAACTTTTATATTTGGTTTTGATTTTTTTAATTTAATAGTTGGTCTTTTTAATGATATAAATTTTATTTTATAGTCTTTAAATAAAAAATTATTTTTTATAAAAGGTAATCTTTTGTCCAAAAATTTAGATGAAATTTTTAAATCCTTGTCTTTTACTTCTCTCTTTTTCTCATTTTTTTCTATATCAATTTCATGTAGAAGAGAATTTTTTCCTGGATATTTAACTCCAGTATAATAGCTAATTTTTTTAAATATTTCCCAATAATCTTCGTTAATTTTAATTTGGTTAAAATTTTTGTTAATTAAAATTTTTATATCCACAATAGTAATTATTTGTTCTTCTTGTAAAAAAGAAAATTCATAATGTGTTGAGTTATTTTTTTTTTTTTTAATATAGATGGGTGTATTATATTTTCCAGATTTTAAAAATTTAACATGTAATGAATGTAAATAAAAATTTTTTTTAAATTTTAATTGTTTTAAAAAAAAAATTATTGTTAACACTCCATGTATAATATTTTCACCAAACATAGAATTATAACCATATAATTTATTAATATGAATTGGATTTGTATCTCTACTTGCTTTTGAAAATTTTAAGCCATCTAAAAAATTTATATTAAAAAATTTTTGTTTAATTTCTATGCTCATAATAATTTTTTATTTCTGAATAAGCGAGTATTTATCTTTTTTTAAAAGTTCTAAACACGATTGAAAAAATAATTTTGATTTTATAGATAATATCTTATATCTTCCAAAATTTGATACTTTAATTCTTTTTTTTTTAACAAGATATTTATATAATTTTTGTAAATTAATTTTTGACTTCATGTTTAATTTTCTTACATAATAACTTGTATTAATTGATTTTTTATTTATAGATGAAAAAATTCTAAAATTTTTATTGTATCTATATTTTACTTTAAAAAATTCCTCTACATAATGTGTAAATGTTATTCTATCTATACTGCATCCTAAACAAATAATAGTTCCATTTATTCTCATAAACCTTTCAAATATTGAGTCTTTGCCAAAACATGTTGTAATTTTTGATTGATTAAAATAATCAAATTTCTTTCCATATATTGCACAACTAAATATGGGATGGTCTGTTCTTTTTGTATAATTTAAATTTCTAAAAATTTCACTAAATAAACCAGTTTCTGATTTATCAGTTTTGTAATTGAACTTTTTACTCTTACATGACTCATAAGTAAATGTAGGAACTATAATATTACCTTTATTACCTATAAATCTTTTAAGAAAATTAAAAAAATACTTCAATTTATCTTTATTTTTATTCTCTAATTGGGCAATAGCTCCTGCGTCTCCGTGTATAAAAATTGTTTGTCCTTTCTTTATTCCACATTTTTCAAAGATTTTTTTAATTTTATCTATTTTCACTTTTTTTTAGATATTGTTTGATATCTTTAATTGATTTAATGTTGTTAAAACTTTTTGTATCTATTCTAATTTTAAAAGTTTTTTCTATTTCGAGTAATAAATTAAAATTTCCAAGTGAATCCCATTCTTTAATATCTCCAATTTTAAGTTTATCAATATTTCTAGGTATTTTTGATTTAGAAAATATTATTTTTAGTGCACGAAGTATTTTTTCATTATTTTTTTTCATACAAACTCAAATATTTAACATTTCTACCAGTATATAAAAACAATTCTGTTTTTTTATTGATATTTTTTAATTTTATCTCTTTAAAATTTTTAATAAAATTTTTTTTAGAAATTTTATTAAAGTTGTTATTTTTTAAGAAATTTCCAGCTATTTCATTTTTTTCTGTTTTTAAAAATTCCGCAACAATATTATTAATTTTTTTTTTCTTCGCTACTTTGATTATTTCATTTAAAATCCAATTTTCAGCATATCTTCCTAATACTCTACAGCTCATAAGAAAAGTATCAATTAATAAAAATTTTTTTTCTTTTAATTTCAGACAAACTAGAGATATGATTCCATGATCTCCATAAACATCTTTCATATGAACCATAAAACAAATATTTTTTTTATTTAAAACATTTAGTTTATTATGGTCATACCTTTTGGTGCTCAAATTAAATTGATTTGTTTTTTGACACATTTGCACAGCTCTATCAATATTTCCTTTTTCAATTTTAATTAATTTTAGTTGAATTTTTATTGATCTTAAATAATCTAACTCACTTTTATGACTTTGCTTATCATCAATAAATTTTTGTCTTATTTGATATTGTTGAGTTTTATTTTGATCACTTTTAGTAATTTTAAATTTTGAAAATAAATCGTTTTCTAATAGTTGTTTTGCCCAATTTGAAATGTCATTATCAGGCTCTATAACTTCTACATTTTTTAATTTAATTCTTACTTTTTCTCTTTCCACAGGGTTATCATCCCAAAAAACAAAGCTATCTAAATTCAAACTTAACTCTTTTGATATTTCTTGAATATTTTGACTTTTTTCATTCCAGTTAACTTTGAATGCACTAATATCTTTTTCTTTCAAACACATTCCTTGATGATTTTTTAGTACATTAACAACATCCGCTTTGATATTCTTGCTAACTAATATGATAATTATTCCCTGGTCTTTTAATTTTTTTATCGCTTTTTGAAATTCATAAAAAGCCCTTCCCTCACCTTCTTCTCCTATTTTGATTTTAGTTATGCCATCTTCTGCGATTACCCCACCCCAAATTGTATTATCACAATCTAATAATAAAACTTTTTTATTAGGTGTATAAATTCGAGTTATTATTTTTTTTAAATTTTTGGCTAAAACCTCAATACCAAATGGTGACAATCTACATCTAGATAGATTAAAATTTCTATTATCAAAACAATTATTAATTCCATGAAGAGAAAAAAATTCGTCGATATCAACAATATATAAGTTATTTTCTTTTTTAGAAATTTTATAAAGATTTTCTAAAAAATAATATTTTATTTTTTTATTTTTACTAAATATTTGTGATGACTCAATTATATTGTTGTAATAATGACCGCTGATACAAGCAATGATAGGAGTTTGAGAAATTCTTATTTTTATTTCTATCTTTTTTAAAATATGATCAATTTTTTTGTAGTCTAAACTAGAAATATTTTGTGAATATGTATCTATAATATCTGAAAGAAATATTATATTTATATCTATAACATTTTTTCTTTCTTTAAAATCAAAAATTTCTCCATATTTTTTAAAATTTAAAAATTTAAAATTATTTAAATGACTCCAATTATTATTATTGTTCATTAAAAATGATGTCGAACTTAAATTTATAAACATTTTTTATCTAACTAATTTTTTTTTTTTTAAAATTGAATAAATTTTTTCTACTTCACTTACTTTTAAATTTAAATATTTTGATATTTGGTTTAGATCGTTTTTTCCATCAGAATATTGCAGAAAACTTAAAAAATTTTTTGTAGAATTTTTGTTACCATAATTTGTTTTAATAGATAATTTATTATATAAGCCTCTTTTTCCCATATTAGGCTCACAAATTGTTATTGATTTTGGAATAATTTTTTTCATTAATATTTTTATTGCTTCCTTTGCTACTTTATATCCTCCCTCTAGCCCTTTTTCAGTAACAAGATGAAAATTATCTAGTGAAGTATGATATTCTGGGTACTCAAAAAATTTCGATCTACAAATTGTAGCCATCGGAAAATCAACTCCCGGATGATTAAATTGTCTTTCATCAGAACCCCTTTTCAAAAATGAAAATTTTTTATACTTAATCCCTAGATTTTTAAATGCTTCTATTAATGAATAATCTACATGAGTATTTTCATACTTTGATAAAATGCATGAATAATTTTTTTCATCTCCAATACATGATAAATTATATCCACCAATAAAATTATTTTTCAAATCCCTTAAGTTTTTACTAATATAAGCTATTGAGCCTATAGTTTCGGGAATAAAAATAAATCTAAGAGATTTATCTAATTTTTTTTTTTTGAAAAAATCAATTAAACTTAATGAAACAATTGAACCTGATAATTCATTATTTGCCATAGATGGATGGCATATATAAGTAGAAATTAAAATTTCATTTTTTGTGTTTCCTTTAATTGCTAACTCTCCATAATTTAATTTTCCATTTTTATTAAAAGAAGAGTCTATTACAACTTTAAATTCATCATTTGGTTTGTATATTTTATCTAATTTTTTTTTTTTATTGTGACTTATGCAAAATCCCCAATCTTTTTTGTAATATGAAGTTACATATGGTATCGCTGATGGTTGATTTTTTAAACTATGGAGTTTTTTAAATAATTCTTTTTTTTTTATTATTTTATTTATAGGTTTTGAATAACCAACTAAATGTAAATTATTTTCCTTAAAATTTACTATCATTTTATGATCTTTATCCATAATATAAGCATTTTTAATGTTCCATTCAGGTGGGACTTTCCAATCAAAAACTTTTTTTCCTGATCTAATACTTTTAATTTTTAATTCAGGAAAGTTTTTTTTGTAAATTTTTAAAGTTTTTTTTAATCCCTCTCCAGTAATACTTCTATTTAATCTAAAAAGTTCATTTTTAGCAATTTTATAAAATTTACTTACTTCTGACATTATTTTAATAAATTATTTAAGTTGAATTACAGCTTGGCAACCTTCAATTGAAAACGCTAAAAATTCATAATCATTTTCATTAAAAACTTCTTTGAGAGCTTTATACTCTCCTTCATCCCAGCCTGAAAAATTGTACAATTCATCAAATAATATTATTGTTTTTTTATTCAAATAGGGTTTAACAGTTTCAAGCACGAATTTTGTACTATCGTATGTGTCTAAATCAATATGAATAAAATTAATTTTTGAATCTTTTGTTATAAATTTGGGTAAAGTATCTTGAACCCATCCTTGAATTAATTCAACATTACTATTCACTTTAGGGGTTTCACCATTTTTGTTAAAATGACCAGCTTCTAAATTTGTACCTTTCCAATCCTCTCTCAGACCTAAAAAAGAATCAAATCCATACATTTTTGTTTTTAAAAATTTTGATAAATAATTTATAGACAGGCCATTAAATACACCAAATTCAAGATAAAGTTGTTTTTGTTCTGTATCATTTTTAAGAGCACTTAAAATTGCATATTTTCGTATTCTTTTGGTATCTAAAAAGATTGCATTTTTAAAATATTTTTTAAAGTGTTCGTAACTTTTTAATTCCTCTTCTTTTATGTAAAGCTCATAAGATGTTTTATACCTTCTGTATGTTTTGGGTGCATAGGGTGGAATGCAATGTTTTTTTATTACAATTAAAATATCTCTAATAAAATGTAAAAAAGTGAGAACTATCGATTTAAAAATTTTATTTAAATATTCCACAATATTATACATATATTCATTAATTTAGCCTTTCACTAATTTTTTTTGAAGGTATACCAAAATTAATTGAGTTTTTTTCTGTATTTTTAGTTACTAGAGAAAGAGCCCCAACTACTGACCCTGTTTTTATAACCACTCCTTTATTTATCACTACATTAGCACCAAACCAACAGTCATCTTCTATAATTACATCTTTATGAATAAAACCCTGATCTTTAATTAATTTACCTTTTTTAAAAACATGTTCATTTGCATTTATAATAATTCTTGGCCCAAGAATGCAATTTTGTCCTATTATGACATTTCCTCCACCATTAATAACGGCGCCCATAGTGACTGTGGTGCCTTTTCCTATATCGATTAAACCGTTTCTAGCAGAAACAAATCTTGTATCTGCTTCAATTTTGCAACCTTCTTGAATTTTAATTTTACCATTTTCCCTATTTCGCAAATCAATCCTGCCTAAAATTTCTGATTTTTCAATTTTTATGTTTGATGCTTTTCCTTGAATTTTTAATTTTGGAAAAGTATTTATGTTTGTTTCCCAACTGATATCTAAACCTTTTAACCTCAAGTAGAATATGATTAGTTTAGACTTTAAAAATTTTAAAAATTTCATAAATTAGATTTTTTTT
>CESM01530117.1_pt1 | contig 20584 bp, 18 predicted proteins | sample 361421 | NCBI WGS metagenome assembly CESM01 (sample SAMEA2622219, study PRJEB7988) | marine metagenome | isolation source: saline water (ENVO:00002010), including | reverse complement strand
TTGTTTCAAATTTGTTTAGGTATACCATACGGTGCGCCTGCGACTACCAGTTCAATGAAGAATATGGTTGATATGATACCTGAAGGAAGTAACTGGGGAGCTTTTGGAATTGGAATTAATCAAATGCCGATGGTAGCGCAAGCGGTATTATTAGGAGGCAATGTTAGAGTTGGTCTTGAAGATAATCTTTATTTAGAAAAAGGTGTTTATGCAACAAATGGATCACTTGTTGAGAAAGCTGCTACAATAATAAATAATTTAGGCTCGAATGTAATGGGTCCTGATGAAGCAAGAATTAAACTTGGATTAAAAAGTTGAAAAGAAAGATTGTTTCGATTATTGGAACAGGCGTAATCGGCGCTGGATGGGTGGCACGATTTCTTGCTAAAGGTTATGTTGTTAAAGCTTATGACCCCAATAAAGAATCGCTAGAAAAATTAAAAAAAAATATTCAGACTGCCTTTAAAAGTCTTAAAAAGTTAGGTTTAAATAAAAATGCTTCATTGAAGAATCTAAATGTTTTTACTAATTTGAATGATGCTTTACATGAAACAACCTTTGTTCAGGAAAATGCGCCTGAAAGTGAAAGAATAAAAAAAAATATTCTAAAAAAAATTGATAATATAATTCCCAAAAATGTTATAATTGCATCTAGTTCTTCTGGATTACTACCATCAAAAATTCAATCCGGCTGCAAATTTCCTGAAAGAGTTTTAATCGGACATCCATTTAATCCAGTATACTTACTGCCTCTTGTGGAGATTGTAGCTGGAAAAAAAACTAGTGATACAAATGTTAAAAAATTAAAAAAATTATATGAACATATTGGAATGCGACCGCTCATTGTTCAAAAAGAAATTGAAGGATACATTTCAGACAGACTTCAAGAAGCTTTATGGCGTGAGGCCTTGCATATAATAAATGATGGCGTAGCATCAACTGAGGAAGTTGATGATGCTATTGTCTATGGTCCAGGATTAAGATGGGCTTTTATGGGGGTTTGTTTGACATTTCATTTAGCTGGTGGAGAAACTGGAATGAAACATATGCTGGAGCAATTTGGTCCTGCTCTAAAACTACCTTGGACTAAGTTGAAAGCTCCTGAATTGACGAATAAACTAAAAAAAGCAATGGTTTCTGGAACAAAAAAACAGGCTGGAAAGTTTAATATCCAAGAGCTTGAGGAACAAAGAGATTTATTTTTGATTGAAATTATGAAAACTTTAAATAAAAATCAAAAAGATAAGTTTCCAAATTGGGGTAGGAAATACAATAATTTTAAATAATTTATGAGTCATAATCCATCTATATCATCGTTGAAAAAGAATGGTAAATCAATACTAGTTAATTGGAGTAATGGTGAACAAAGTAAGTTTAATTTTTTATGGTTGAGAGATAATTGCCCATCAGAGGTTCATCCAACTGCAAGAGAGAGAACTTTCAACCTACTAACAGTTACAGATGATATTCATCCAAAGTCTTATAAAGTAAATGATAAAGGTGAGCTTGAGATTGAATGGAGTGAGGGTGATCATACAAGTTACTATGGCAATGATTGGCTAAGACATAATTGCTATACACTTAACAGTAAAAAAAAATATATATCACCATATTTTCTATGGGATCAAAGCATGGAGTCAAATTTTGAAGACATTCAAATAGACTATGAAGAAATTATTAGTGGAGATGATGGAATAAAAAAGTGGCTTGAGCAACTACACTACAAAGGCATTTCTATTGTGAAAAACGCGCCTACAGAAAAGGAGTCTGGATTTGATGTAATTGCTAATATTAGTCACCATAGAGAAACATTTTTTAAAACACCTTTTGAAGTTATTGATATTCCTAATCCAAATAATTCTGCTTATACCGCAGCCGCGTTAAGAAATCATTTGGATCTCCCATACTATGAAATAGCACCAGGATATCAATTTTTGCATTGTCTGATTAACAATGCCACTGGAGGTGAGTCTGTCGCAGTCGATGGATTTAAAGTTGCTAGTTATATGAAAGAAAATTTTACTGAATACTTTGAAACTCTCTTGGAAACTCCTGTAAAATTTGTAAATAGAGATTATACTTCAAATGCTATAAGAGTAATGCATAAGCCTCTATTTTCCTTAGATCACAATAATGATTTTAATGATATAAGATTTAGCGTTGCTTATATGGGAGTTATGGACTGTAACCCCGACCAAATGGATAAGTTTTACGAAGCTTATCGAAAATTAATTGCCTTACTTCACGATCCAAAATTTGAAATAAATTTCAAACTTAAAGCTGGAGATATATTCAGTTTTAATAATAGAAGGGTGCTTCACGGTCGAAAAGAATACGATGCTAATTCTGGTGAAAGACACCTGCAGGGATATTATATTGATAGAGATGAAATAATAGGAAGACTTAACTTTCTAAATAAAATTAATCCTTAGATCTTCTCAAGATTTCAGCAATATTATTCTTAGAAATAACACCCACAAAATTTTTATCATTATCGATCACATTAAGACCCGACTCACTTTCAAGCATAGTTGGTAGACAGTTTTCAATACTTTCATCGACCATTACTGATGGATTAGACTCATTCATATTTCCATCTATGTTCATAATAGATCCAATTTTTAATACTTTAATTCGGTTCACATCTTTTACGAAATTGGAAACATACTCATCAGCAGGATTGAGTAGGATTTCTTCAGCGTTACCATCTTGAACAAGTTTTCCACCATTTAGGATAGCAATTCTATCGCCTAATTTAAGAGCCTCATCTAAATCATGAGTTATAAAAATAATTGTTTTCTTTAGATTTTTTTGTAAATCTAGAAGCTGGTCTTGCATATCTGTTCTTATAAGTGGGTCCAGCGCGCTAAATGCTTCATCCATTAATAGAATATCAGGATCTATCGCTAGTGCTCGAGCTAGACCAACCCTTTGCTGCATGCCGCCTGATAATTGATTTGGAAATTTATTTTCAAATCCTGTGAGTCCTACTTTTTCAATCCAATACATTGCTTTGTCCTGCGACTCTGATTTGTCTAAATTTTTTATACTTAGTCCAAATTGAACATTATCTAATATGTTGTGATGAGGAAAAAGAGCAAATCTCTGAAATACCATGCCTGTTTTATTTCTTCTAAACTCAAGTAAATCTGCTTTGTTTAACTTAGTTATATCTTCTCCGTCGACCAATACCGTTCCTTCTGTTGGCTCTATCAAACGATTAATATGGCGAATAAGAGTTGATTTTCCGGAACCAGATAAGCCCATTACAACCTGAATAGATTGCTCTTTTATATCTAAATTTATATTGTCTAATCCCAATACATGATTGTATTTTGCGAGAAGTTCATCTTTATCAATCCCACTTTTTACTTTATCAGTAAACTCTTTGGCCCTGGGTCCAAATATTTTATATAAACTTTCAATTTTGATTTTAATTTCACTCATTAGCACCTGCTCTGTGCTGCTGCATTCTTTTCCCATAAGATTGGGATACTCTATCAAATATAATTGCTAGTGCGACGATGGCTAAGCCATTTAGTAATCCCATTGTAAAGTATTGATTAGTTATTGCCTTTAAAACTGGTTGACCGAGACCCTTAACACCAATCATTGAAGCAATTACAACCATGGCTAATGCCATCATGATTGTTTGGTTAATTCCAGCAAAAATTGTAGGCAAGGCTAAAGGGAGCTGTACTCTAAACAGTTTTTGCATTCTGTTAGCTCCAAAAGCATCTGCCGCTTCAAGTACTTCTTTATTAACTTCTCTTATTCCTAAGTCAGTGAGCCTAATCACTGGAGGTATTGCATAAATAATAACAGCTAGTAAACCTGGAATTTTTCCAATACCTAGTAACATAACAACAGGAATTAAATAGACAAAGCTTGGCATAGTTTGCATGATATCTAATATTGGAGTGATCAATGCTCTAGCTCTATCGCTACCTGACATTAGTATTCCAACAGGTATTCCAAACCCAATGGTCAAAGCAGTACAAACGCCAATGATACTCACTGTAGACATAGTATCATCCCACATTCCAAAATAACCAATAAACAAGAACGCGAATAATGATCCAATAGTTAGATAAACACTTCTACTTCCTAAGTATACCAAACCGAGTAATGCAAGTATTACGAGAGGCCAAGGAGAGTTGTGTAAAAGTTTTTCAAACCAAACTAAAAAATAAAGTACTGGATCAAAAACAGCTTCAATAGCATCGCCATAATTTGCAGAAAAATTTCTGTAAGCGCCGTCTACAGACTTTTTAAAAAGCCTAAGACTCTCTGCACTCATTTCAGGGAATGAAGTAAAAAATTCTATCAAGTTCATCTTAAAAAAAGCGGGCTAATAAGATATTAGCCCACTATTATTAGCCGCTATATTGCAGCTTCTATTTGTTTACGCGTATCAGCATCAACCCAATTATGCCACTCACTATAATTTTTTAAGAAGTATAGTGCGGCATCCTCACCAGACGCTTGTTGATCAGCCATCCAAGCTAGCACTTCGTTAACTGTCGTGTTTGGTAATGCTCTCTTCTCCATGTAGTCCATAGCACCACTACCTGCTTGATTTTTAAAACGATCTGTTACGTAAGTGTAAACCTCAGATAAGACCCAAGAATTCTTTTGTGGATCTCCACAATCTTGAGATGTGCAATTAGCCCATTCATCAGCATCAAATGGAACTCCAAAATCTAGTCTTTTCATTGGATATTTTCCAAGAATTGCTGTTGGGGCCCAATAGTATCCCATCCAACCTTGTTTTTTATTATACGCTTCTGCAATTGAACCATCTAGTCCAGCTCCAGAACCAGGGTCAACAAGTCTAAAGCCTTTAGACTCTGCTTCAAACGCCTTAAACAAATTGCCAGTACTTATTTGACAGTTCCAACCAGACGGACAAGTGTGAAGAGCTCCGTCACCACCTTCAGGGTGTGGAAATAATTCAGGTCTAGCAAGCGCATCCTCAACTGTTTGAATGTCAGGATTTGCGTCAGCTAAATACTGAGGAATCCACCAGCCTTCTTCACCATAACTTGAAAGAACCATAGCGCCATAATGAAGCTTGCCTTCATCAACAGCTTTATCAAGCTCAATTCTATTGGCATTTGCCCACATTTCAGGTGCAACATCAGGCTCCCCTTTAGAAACCATTGACGCAGTTGTTGGTTGCGTTGAACCAGGGACTAACTCGACATCACATCCAAAACCCTTTTCTAAAACAACTTTGTCTAAATTAGCAAACATTTCTGCTGATGCCCAATCCATTTCAGCAACCGAGATGGTACCACAATCAGAAACTTCTTGATTTCTGTCACAACTGACAGCAAAGATCATTGCAAAACCTATAAAGAATACAGCAATAACCGATTTTCTAGAGAATAAACTCATTCATAACTCCCTTTTTTTATTTTATGTATTCTATAATTGAAACATATATCCATAATACTATCTAGGTAAAAAGGGGGAAATTTTTAATGGTTGTGGGGAAATTCTAAGCTACTGATTTATATAATTTATTTCCCGCATATATCTCAATCAATGGAGCGCTCATAATAAATAGCGCACCAATAAATTCTCTCATTGTAATAATTTCATTGGCTAATAGATATGCAGATATTATGCCGATAACAACTTCGAACATTAGTAGAATACCAGCCCTACCTGGATCTACTTGATCTTGGCCGAAAGTAATAAGCCAATATCCAGGAAGCAACCAAATAAAAGCGAATATTAAAATTATTATATAAGTACTAGATATTATCTCAGTATTGAAACCTTTGAGCACTTGTCCATCAGGCAAAAGGGTTGCGATGATAACAAATAATCCCCCAATGAGTATGAAGATTGAAGTCCCAAAGTTAACATCCAATTCCTTATTAATTCTGATTATAGTTGCACAAACTGACCACAAAAACCCAGAAGTTATACCGAATAAATCAGCGAGAGACGTTGGCAAAATATTGCCTTTGTCCAGCCCTGTTATAATAAAAAGACCCGTGAATCCGGCTGCTATGGAAAAGGCCCTATATATAGTTAAAGGAGTTCTTAAAAATACAATCTCAATAATTGTACTCCACACAGCTGTAAGATAAAAAAATATTAAAATCCTTGCTACGTTACCACGTAATAATCCTTCATTGTATAGACACATTGCGGCCGCACCTGCGGTCGCTGCAACTATTGTAAGTATTATATTTTTTTTAGTAAATAAATGTACGTTTCGTAGTGAAAAACTTAAAAGAAAAAAGCCAGCAAGCATAAAGCTTAATGTTAGTGGTATCGCATTATTGTTTGCATACTCATTTAATAAACGCAAAGGATACCACCATGTGCCCCAAAGCAGAGTAGATAATACTATTGCTAAACTTGGATTTAACTTTTTTAACATTATCTAATGTTGTACTATAAATATAATGTTTGATAAAATCATTTCATGAAATTAAATAACTTTGATTACATTATAATTGGAGCTGGTAGTGCTGGTTGTGTACTAGCCAATCGCCTTTCATCAAATAAAGCTATTAATGTCCTGCTAATAGAATCTGGACCTTCAGACAAGACTTGGAAGACTGCAATGCCTGCAGCACTGCTTTATACAATGCACGATCCAAAATATAATTATCTTTATGAATCTGAGCCAGAGCCATTTATGCATAATAGGACTATGTTCTGCCCCAGAGGCAAGATGTTGGGAGGAAGTTCCTCACACAATGGTATGGTTCATGTAAGAGGCAATGCAAAAGATTTTGATAACTGGGGACAGTTGGGTTTAACAGATTGGACTTACGATAAAGTTTTACCCTATTTTAAAAAATCTGAGTCAATTGAGGGTTTAGACTCAAATTTTCGAGGAGTGTCAGGACCATTAAAACTGTCAAGATCGCCTAATGGCAATATTCTTAGTCAAGTTTATTTAAATGCCGCTCAACAAGCTGGTTATCAAATCAATAATGATATGAATGGTGAAGGACAAGAAGGCTTTGGATTAATGGATACAACTATTTTTAATGGAAAGAGGCAAAGTACAAGCGTTACGTATCTTCACCCAATAAAGCACAGATCTAACTTGGAGATATTAACAAACGTAACTGTAAATAAGATACTATTTGAGAACAAAAAAGCTGTTGGGGTTGAATGCAAAGCGAATGGAGAAAATAAAAATTATTTTTCAAGCAAAGAGGTCCTTCTTTCTGCTGGGGCTATAAATTCACCTCAACTACTTATGCTTTCTGGAATTGGTCCAGAAAATGAATTATCAAAATATAGCATTGAGCCAGTAGAGTGTTTGGAGGGAGTTGGGAAAAACTTGCAAGACCATCTTGAAACCTATGTTCAATATAAATGTAAAAAGCCTGTAACACTGCACAGTGCTCAGAACCCATTAAAAATGGCATTGATAGGTGCTGAATGGTTTTTGTTTAAGACGGGTGTTGCTGCACACTCTAATCTAGAAACAGGAGGATTTGTGAGGAGCAATGAAATGTCTGATTATCCAAATATGCAATTCCATTTTTTTCCATCTTTAGTTTTAGATCATGGCAGAAAGAGCTCTACCTGCCATGCTTTTCAAGCGCATGTTGGACCGATGCGACCTACTAGCAGAGGATCAGTAAAATTAAAATCAACTAATCCAAACGATGCGCCCTCAATCCAATTTAATTACATGCAAACTGAAAAAGATCTTAGAGAAATGCGAGAAGGAATAAAAATTGCAAGGGAAATATTTAATCAAAAAGAATTTGATGAATATAGAGGAGAAGAAATCTCACCAGGAAGTAATATAAATAATGATGAAGATCTAAATAATTTTATAAGAGATAAAGGAGATACTGCATACCATCCATCATGTACGTGTAAAATGGGTAAAGATGATCTATCGGTAGTAGACGAGGAACTCAAAGTATACGGAATAGATGGTTTAAGAGTCATAGATGCATCAATTATGCCTAATATTATTACGGGCAATCTGAACGCATCAACAGTAATGATTGCTGAAAAAGCCTCTGATTTAATTGTAAATAATTAATTAATTTCAGTAATAATTTGGTTTTTCTTAGAGTCGTAAATATATACTGGGCCATCAAAACATTTGAGCAATATTTTTTGATCTTCAAGTTTAATAACCTCTTCGATGCCTGCTGTTCCACATGTACTATGAAATTCAGTATCATTAGTGGTTTCAAAAAAATCAACATTTTTGGATCTTTCTATAACTGTTGTGATTACAACGGTTGTACCAACAATAATTAAAAATCCTAAAAAAATAACTATGAATAGTAAAATTCTCTGGTTCATTTAAAATACTATTAATGATCTATGAATATAAAGTCAATGATATCAAGCATAGTGGGCTAAGACTTGATAAATATATTTCATTAGAACTCTCTCATCTTAGTCGATCAAAAATTAAGCTTTTAATAAATAATAAAATGGTACTTGTGAATGGTAAAAGGCAAGATCCAGACTATAAAATTTCTCTTAAAGATAAAATTAAAGTTATAGAAGAAATTAAAAATGAAACTTCTTTAAAAAGTGAAAAAATTGACCTTGATGTTGTTTACGAAGATGAAGATTTAATAGTAATTGATAAACCTGCTGGCATCGTAATGCATCCGGGTGCCGGCAACAAATCAGGTACTATTGTAAATGCTTTAATCAACCATTGTGGAAATAGTTTAAAATTTGTAGGAGACTCCCAAAGACCTGGGATAGTTCACCGAATAGATAAAGATACAAGTGGACTCGTTGTTGTGGCAAAAAATGACTTTAGTCACCAACACCTTTCACTTCAATTTGCTGATCATTCCATTAGAAGAGAATACCTGGCTGTCTGCTGGGGATCAATAAAACCGGCAAGTGGAAAAATATCGTCTTTAATTTCAAGAAGTAATAAAAATAGAACAAAAATGATGAGCTCTAAGATAAAGGGCAAAGAGGCAATAACGAATTATAAAACCATTGAAAACTTAAAAAACAGTAAAGGCAATACAATTGCAAGTGTAATTGAATGTAAGCTTCATACTGGCAGGACTCATCAAATTAGAGTTCATATGACTGACAAGGGTCATCCTCTCATAGGAGATAAGACCTATGGAAGATCCCCTCAAAGTAAACTGAAACAATTATCAGATAGTGCAATTTCTGCGATTAATGCACTGCCAGGGCAAGCTCTGCATGCCAAAAGTCTTGGCTTTGTTCATCCTCACAAAGAAAAAATTCAATTATTTCAGTCAGTTATCCCAGATTACTTGAGCAATTTAATAAATTCTATTAAAAGCTGAGCATTGAAAATAAGCATATAAGTACCATATCTAATGTATGACTAATAACAACAAGCTACCTGTATTGTCAAATGAAGGCAGCCTAACACACTACCTCCAGCAAATTAAAAAGTTCCCAATGTTAACTGAAAAGCAAGAGGTAAGCCTTGCAAAGAAATGGAGGGACAAAGGAGATACGAGTGCAGCTCATGAATTGGTCACTAGTCATTTGAGGCTAGTTGCAAAAATAGCAATGGGATACAGAGGCTATGGACTGCCAGTCACAGAATTAATTTCTGAGGGTAATATTGGCTTAATGCAGGCTGTAAAAAAGTATGACCCTGACAAAGGTTTTCGTTTAGCAACATATGCGATGTGGTGGATCAGAGCAGCTATACAGGAATATGTCTTAAAGTCTTGGAGTCTAGTTAAGATTGGTACAACTGCAGCGCAAAAAAAATTATTTTTCAATCTCAAAAAATTAAAAGGTAAGCTCAGTGATTACAACGAAGGTTCATTAAAGCCTCATCAGGTGACTGAAATTGCAAGTCAATTAAATGTTACAGAAAAAGAAGTCTCTGAAATGGAAGGAAGAATGTCAGGAAATGATTACTCTCTTAATGCCATTGTCAGTGCTGATGGGCAGGAAGAATGGCAAGAATGGCTAGTAGACGAAGATGCAGACCATGAAGTTAAAATTGCTGAAAAGGAAGAAGTAACTAAGCGAAAAGAACTTTTATCAAAAGCTATTGATGTACTGAATGAAAGAGAAAAATACATTATTCAAGGAAGGAAATTATCAGAAGAGCCTAAAACTCTTGAGGAACTTAGCAAAGAATACAATATCAGTAGAGAACGTATTAGGCAGATTGAAGAGAGAGCATTTCAAAAATTACAATCCGAAATGTTGAGCCTGGCAAGAGATACAAAACTAATCCAGGCCTAATCAAATAATTTATTTATCAAAATTGTATCTTCGCGACGAGGACTTGTTGAAATCAGATCGATTTTTGTATGGGTCAGTTCGGTAATTCGCTCTATATATTTTTTAGCATTAACAGGAAGTTCGTCATAATTATTGATACCGGTCGTGGTACTTAACCAGCCTTCAAACGTCTCGTAAATTGGCTCCAGTTCCTCCTGGTCTTGTTCTGAACTTGGATAAAAATCAATATCTTCCCCTTTTAATTTATAGCCAATACACATTTGTATTTCTTCAAAATGATCTAATACATCAATTTTTGTAAGAGCAATACCTGTTGCACCTGATTGAGTCAGTGCCTGACGAACCAACACAGCATCAAACCAACCGCATCTTCTCTTTCTGTTCGTAACAGTCCCAAATTCGTGACCAATTTCACCGAGTTTATTGCCGACTTCATTGTCTTGTTCAGTTGGGAAAGGTCCATTTCCCACTCTTGTCGTATAAGCTTTAGTTATTGCTAATACATGGTTAACTACTTTTGGGCTCAAGCCGCTGCCAATTGAAGCATAACTTGCATGAACATTAGATGATGTGACGTATGGATATGTTCCGTGATCAATATCTAATAGAAATCCCTGGGCTCCCTCAAATAATATCTTTTCATTATTATCTTTTATGGTGCCAAGAATTTCATTAATTGTTTTTGCAAATGGTTTAGCAAACTGTCCTAGTTCATAAATCTCATCAAGTATATCAGCTGCTTTATATTCCTCATTACCTAAACCTCTCATTATTGCATTATGATGATTCAATAATGTATCAATTTTGGTTATTAATTTTTCTTTATCAAATAAATCACACAATCTAATTGCTCTTCTTCCAACTTTATCTTCATAAGCTGGCCCTATTCCTCTTTTAGTTGTCCCTATTTTAATAAGATTATTATTCTCTCTTATAGCGTCTAGTTTTTGATGGATGGGCAATATAATTGTTGCCCTATCAGAAATAAATAGATTATGTGGAGAAATTTTCACACCTCTATCAACTAAACTTGTTATTTCTTTTTTAAGAGCAGATAAATCAAGAACAACTCCATTGCCAATAATCGAAATTTTGTCTTCACGCAAAATGCCTGACGGTAAAATATTTAACTTGTATGTCTCATTATTGATTACAAGAGTATGGCCAGCATTATGACCTCCCTGAAAGCGGATTACGAGGTCAGCTTGACTTGAAAGCCAATCCACAATCTTTCCTTTCCCCTCATCACCCCATTGGGATCCAACAACTACTACACCTGTCATTTTTTATCCTAAATATTAAGAAAAATATTCTGTAACGTTTTCAGTTAATTCATCAATTTTACTCTGACTTTTACACTCTATCATAACTCTCAAAAGTGGTTCAGTGCCAGACATTCTAACAACGATTCTACCTTCACCTGCAACTTCTTCCTCACACTTTTTAATAAAATTCTTAGTTTCATCATTTTCCAAAATATTCTTGGCTTTAACTTCAAAATTAACTAGGTTTTGGGGATGTGGCATAAATAAATTAAGAATTTCACTAGCTTGTTTTTCTTTTTGCATAATAATTGCAAGTACTTGTAAGGCAACAATGATTCCGTCACCAGAGGACGTATAATCCCTCATGATAATATGACCTGATTGCTCTCCACCTAAATTTAGACCTTCATGTATCATTTTTTCTTTAACATATCTATCACCAACATTTGCTCTAACTAATTCAATGTTATTTTCATTGAGAAGGTTTTCTAACCCTATATTAGTCATTGATGTTCCAACGACTTTATTTTTTTGTAGTAAGTTTTTTTTGCTCAAATGTAATGCTAGCAACGCAAGGATTTGATCGCCATTAATGACATTTCCTTTTTCATCAACTATTGCTAAGCGGTCACCATCTCCATCTAATGCAATTCCTATATCAGCATTTTCTTCTAATACAGTTTTTGCCAATAAATCTGTATTAGTTGAACCGCACTTGTCATTAATATTTGTTCCGTTTGGTTGAGTTCCAATTTGAATGACCTCTGCTCCTAACTCCCACAAAATTAGAGGAGCTGATATATATGAAGCACCATTGGCACAATCAACAACAATTTTTAATCCATCAAGGCGTTGGGTCTTTGGAAAAGTATTTTTTAAATATTCTATGTATCTGCCATTTGCGTCTTCTAATCTTTGAGCTCTCCCTATGTTTTCAGGCTTAGCTATTGACTCTTCAAGTTTACTTTCCATCAGGTTTTCTATCTCTAGTTCTGTCTCATCAGAGAGCTTGTTGCCAAGTCTATCGAATATTTTTAAACCGTTATCTTGATATTGATTATGAGATGCTGTAATCATAATTCCAAGATCGGCTCGCATTGAATTTGTTAACATTGAGACTGCGGGAGTTGGAATAGGGCCGAATAAGAAAACATCCATACCCATTGAAAGCAAACCAGATGTTAAAGCTTGTTCAATCATATAACCAGAAAGTCTGGTATCTTTTCCAATTACAACCTTATGCCTGTGGTCTCCTTTGGTAAAATATTTCCCTAGTGCCATTCCTAGATTTATTAGGGAAGGTCCATTTAATTTATAGCTATTAGAGCTTGCTCTAATTCCATCTGTTCCAAAATATTTTTTTTTCATATTAATTTCGAATAGACTTTTATTGCTTGATTCGTCTCATATACGTCATGAACTCGGAATAACTGCACACCTTGCGACAAGCCGTATAAAACAGAAGCTATCGATCCTCCTGTACGATCTTCGTATAATTCATTTTTTTGCATCTTTCCAATAAAACTTTTTCTCGAACTGCCTAACATTACTGGTAAGCCAAGTGAATGAAGTAAACTAATCTTTTTAATAAGTGTCAAATTTTGTTTCAAAGTCTTACCAAAGCCAATGCCTGGATCGATTATCATTTTATTTTCAGATATACCTTTTAATTTACATTTTCTGATTTGATTTTCTAGAAAATCATAAACATCAAGAAGAACATCTTTATATTTAATTGAATTTTGCATTTTAGCAGGATTAGAAATTGAATGCATTATGACAAAGGGAATTTTAGAATTGCTTAAAAAATCTGTAACTTTACTATCATACCTTAACCCCGAGACATCATTTATAAAATCAACATTATACTTCATTACAGCTTTCATTACGGCAGATTTTCTTGTATCAACAGAAATTAAAGAACTTTTTGACTTACTTTTAATTAAATCAATAACCGGCATTATTCTTTGAATCTCTTTTTGAGTTGGAACTGTCTTTGATCCAGGTCGCGTAGACTCTCCACCAATGTCAACTATGGTAGCGCCCTCTTTCTTTAACTTTTTATATTGGGCATATGCATTATCAATTGATAAAAATTTTCCTCCATCTGAAAAGCTATCTGGAGTAACATTTAAAATTCCCATTATTGAGGGTTTATTAAAATTTATGCTTTTAATTTTCTTTCTAGTCTTTGTTATTTTTTTTAACTGAATTTTAATGGTCTTACTTATGTCCCTAGGTAGTCCGGTTATCTCCTTTAAGTGAAGATATTTTGACGATATATCTTTTCCATTTCTTGTAATTAATTCAATTTTATCAAAATAAAGTCTAGATGATCCAAGGGAAAGGGAGTCTTTATTTTTACTATTATTTAGCAATGGTCTGACGTAATACTTAACAAGTTTACGCACAGCAGTCATATTTATTTCAGCTTAACTAGTCTGAGGTTTAGGCTTGAATCCAGGAACAACAGTTGAAGGCTTCCCACTTTTAGGCACAGATGGACCAGCATTATTTATTTCTTCTTCTGGGTTCGGTCTATCAATTTTTCCATCTTTAAGAAGTGACAATATTTCATCACCATTCAAAGTTTCGTATTCTATCAAGCCTTTAGCAAGAGCATGAAGATCGTTTATTTTTTCAGTGAGGATCTTTCTTGCAAGATCATAACAAGTATCAACAATTATTCTAATTTCAGAATCAATTAACCTTGCTGTATCTTCTGATACATTTTGATGTTTTTGAACTGACCTACCTAGAAAAACTTCTTCTTCATTTTCACTATACTGAAGCGGTCCTAATTTTTCACTCATTCCATATTTAGTGACCATATTTCTTGCCATCTTAGTTGCCATTTCAATATCAGAAGATGCGCCAGATGTTACCTTGTCATCACCAAAGATTATTTCTTCTGCAACTCTTCCTCCCATGGCAACGGTTATATCAGCAAGCATTTTTTCTCTTGCCATTGATAATTGATCTCTTTCAGGCAATCTCATCACCATTCCTAAGGCTCTGCCACGTGGTATTATTGTTGCCTTGTGAATTGGATCAGACGCTGGTTGATTTATAGCAACAATAGCATGGCCACCTTCGTGGTAAGCTGTCAATTCTTTTTCATCCTGACTCATAACAAGAGATCTTCTCTCTGAACCCATCATTACTTTATCTTTAGCTTCTTCAAAATCCACCATCGTTACAATCTTCTTATTTTTTCTTGCAGCGAGCAAAGCAGATTCATTGACAATGTTAGCAAGGTCGGCACCAGAGAATCCAGGAGTGCCTCTTGCTATTGTTCTGATATCTACATCTGGAGCAACTGATATTTTTTTTATATGGACTTTCAGAATTGCTTCCCGGCCCATAATATCTGGATTTGGAACCACTACCTGTCGATCAAACCTACCTGGTCTGAGTAAGGCTGGGTCTAGTACATCAGGTCTGTTTGTTGCAGCAACCAATATAATGCCTTCTTGGGTATCAAAGCCATCCATTTCAACGAGAATTTGGTTCAACGTTTGCTCTCTCTCATCATTGCCACCACCAAGACCTGCTCCACGACTTCTTCCAACAGCATCAATCTCATCAATAAATATTATGCACGGAGAATTTCTTCTTCCTTGCTCAAACATGTCTCGAACTCTTGAAGCGCCCACGCCAACAAACATTTCTACAAAGTCTGAACCTGAAATTGTAAAGAATGGAACACCAGCTTCGCCTGCAACAGCCCTAGCTAATAGCGTTTTTCCTGTTCCTGGGGGCCCGATTAGTAATGCACCTTTTGGTATTCTTCCACCAAGCTTCTGAAATTTTCTTGGATCTTTTAAAAAGTCGACAATCTCGACAAGTTCTTCTTTTGCTTCGTCTATTCCTGCTACATCATTAAATGTTACTTTATTTTTATTCTCTGTTAAGAGTTTTGCTTTTGATCTGCCAAAACCCATCGCTCCACCTCTACCACCTTGCATTTGTCTCATAAAGAAAATCCATACGCCTATAAGCAATAGCATAGGGAACCATGAAATAAGTACTCCCAGTAGTGAAGGATAACCATCGTCAAGAGGAGCAGCAGAAATATTCACACCTCTATTATTTAACCTATCTACAAGCGTAGGGTCATTTGCGGCATAAGTCTTGAATGATCGGCCATCATCAAAAGCACCGTTAATATTACTTCCTCTTATTACCACATCTTTGACTGATCCAGCTTCCACTTCATCAAGGAATTGAGAATATGTAAGGTCTATTACATTTCTTTCACCACTGGTGTTGCTAAAGAGATTAAATAAACCGAAGACTATAAGGGCAATAAATACCCACAATGTTATATTTCTGAAATTCATTTTTTTAATTATTTATAAATTATTAAATAATTACTATTTTACGTCATGCAAGGAAAGAAAGGTATAAAATTTAACAATATATTTCAATTGTTTAACACTAATAATGCTCAATTAGTTTTGGCCAATTCTTATTTTCAAGGATAACTCTAAAATTTTGGCCTAAAAGTGTACTTCTTCCTTTCTCTCTTGATATTAAGATTTCTTCACTTTTAGCCATAAATATGCATCCATTTAAAGTGTAACTTTTAAGATCTCCAGTATTAATTTTTTCAATAAGGCATTGGAGTGACTTAGATCTTGGTACTTTATCCCTGTTACCTACTAGACGACACAGTTTACTGATTATACGATATTGTATTTCAACTGGCGCTTTATTAAATTTTATATTATTAATCTTTAAGGAGCTATTCCTACCAAGCGAAATACATTTTTTTAAATAATTATTAACTGACAAACTTATTGCTTCGTCTGCTTTTTTTAAATTTTGAATAACTTCTAGGATTCTTTTCTTATCTAACCCCTCATTTATTAAATTTTCAGCAATAGCCCTTATACGAGACCTGTCATACTTCATGTTTTGGTTTGTTTTATCATGAACATAAAATTGCTTAATTTTTGCTAAATACTTAATCAAACATTTCTTTGAATATTTTAATAAAGGTCTAACAAGGCTAATCTTTCCTCCTTTGTACTTAGAAACAGGCTTTAACGACGATAGACCCTTTATTCCACTCCCTCGAATTAATCTCATCAAAAATGTTTCTATTTCATCGTCTAAATGATGGGCAGTTAATAAATAATTAAATTTATTTTTTTTACAAACTCCTATTAATAATTCATAACGATGTTTTCTAGCTGTCGAAAGTGTATTAGAAGGGCCTATTTTTTTAATAATTTTTTTTGACACAAAGTTTACTTTTTCTTTTTTCATAAGCCTCCTAATCCATTCAATTTCTTTAGATGAATCTTCACGTAGGTTATGATCAATTGAAACAGCTATAAATTTAAAATTATTTTTTTTAGCAAAATTTTTAGCCAGGTATAAAAGAGCTAAACTATCCGGGCCACCTGAAAGAGCGACAACAAAGTTTGAATTTACACCAAGAAGCTTGAGTTGTTTTGCAAAATCTGCATCGGTGATCTTCTTTATATTTTTATAATTGATTGGCTTAACTAATTTCACAGCCATTTCTTTTTAATTCTAGATTACTTCTATCAATGATTGATTGATTAGCCTCAGGGTATGACTCTTGTAGTTGTATAAATGTTATGCACCCCTGTTCATTTTGTTGCATATTCACTAATGAAATTCCAAGCTTCAATAGAGCATCAGGCGCTTTATTTGCATTTGGATAAGTTTGATAGAGATTCAAATAATTTTTAGCAGCATCTTTATAATTTTCTCTGACATAATAAGTCTCAGCTAGCCAAAAATGGGAATTGCTTAAATAGTCTTTATCATTTCCAATAGAAATAAACTCTGTAAATGCTTTTTCTGCCGTTTCATAGTCACCTTGCTTAAGTAAATTAATGGCATATTCATACTGACTTTCTTCATCACTTTCTGGCAGTATTGATAAAGGTATTTTTTGTTCACTAAGGGATACAATGTTATCTTGAGATATTGTATTAATAATTTGTTGCTCCTCACCGTCATTATCAATCTTTACTTCAAAAGGTGAATCTTCTTCTTCAGGTAAGCTTGACATATTTATAGTTCCAAGTGATTTTGGCTCTAAATCTAACTCCTCTTTATTAGCTGTAAACATTTCGCTTTGCATAACACTTAAAGTCTCAGTTTTAGAGTTATTTTGAACTTTTTCTATATTCTCAGCTTTTGTATTCAAATCAGTAAATCGAAACTCTGCATCTTCTTTAAATGTATTAAAATTATTTACTGTAGATTGCATTGTAAAAATCATTTCTTCAATTTGAGCTGTTAAAGATTGAATTTCATTCTGAAGCTCAGCTATTTGAATTGATTGTTTTGCAATAATTGATTGATAATCATCAAGACTTAAATTATTTGATTGGCCAGAAGTTGTATTGTTAAAAGTTGCCTTTTCGAGAACTTTTATTCTACTTTCGATAGTTTCTAACTTTTCAAGAAGTTTATTTAATGGAATCTCTTCAGCATGGAGAACTGTATTAAATGATGTAATTACTATCAAAGTAGCAAAACAATAAAGATAAAGCTTATTGATCATAAAAATAAATACTTTTTATCAGCCTAGACTTATCTTTTGTCTAAATAAAGGCGTGAAAAACTAAATATCTATTTAATTTGTTCTTACAGTTACTGATCTTCTATTTTGTGCCCAGGCTTTTTTATTTGAGCCACTATTCACAGGTCGCTCCTTACCAAAACTGATAGTAGTAACCCTGCTAGAACTAATGCCTTGTGTCATCAAATAGTCTTTAGCAGCGTTAGCTCTCCGATCTCCTAGTGCTAAGTTATATTCCCTAGTTCCTCTTTCATCAGCATGACCTTCAATCGCTATTGTAGCTGATCCATTCGCTTTTAACCATTTCGCCTGTTTTTCTAATGTATTTTGAGCTGCTTTAGTAAGTGAATAGCTGTCGTATGCAAAAAATATTCTATCAGGAACATCGACCGCTAACATTTCAACAGTATCTGATCCAACATAAACACCATCTATAATTTCTACAGCTGCGGTTGATGTTGATGTAGTTGAAGTTGCAGTTGCAGATTCTTTCGGCACAGTTTCACAAGCTGCCAAAAATAAAGCAAATAATGTAATTACCAAATATCTGGTATAATTCTTAAAGGTTGAAACCATTTTAATAAACTCCCGTAATATTTTCAAAGCCGTTAGTACTCTATTAACTTAACTTGCACAAGTCTAGGATAAAGTTATTACATATTCTTTAAAATATGTCTAATTTCCTGGCAAAAATGCTCTTATTGTATTAATTTTGACCAAGATGGGTCGGATGCATCAACCGGTGTGATAATTTTTCTCTCGTTAAACCCAGTCAAATCAATAGACCATATGGATGAAGAGTGGCCGTCCCCTGCATCATTTGCTTTTGTTTCACGATAAAATATTAATACTCTTCCATTCGATGACCATGATGGCGCTTCTTGATACCAGTTTTCAGTTAGTAATCTTTCACCACTTCCATCAGTTCTCATAACTCCAATAAAATATTGACCCTGATAAAACTTTGTAAAAGCAATAAGATCGCCTCTTGGAGACCAAACAGGAGTTGCGTAGTTCCCTCCTTGTTTTGAAATTCTTTTTTGATTTCGCCCATTGCTGTCCATTACATAAATTTGCTGGGACCCTCCTCTATCAGAATTGAATGTAATTTTCTTACCGTCAGGAGAATAGCTTGGAGATGTATCAATTGCTGGACTGTCAGTTAATCGTTCAACAACACGATTTGTTAAATCCATGACGTACAAGTCAGAGTTGCCCTCTCTCGCTAAGCTCATAATAATTTTTCCTCCATCTGGAGAAAATCGAGGGGCAAAAGTCATGCCTGGAAAATCGCCAACAACTTCTTGTATGCCTGTTTGAATATTTAATAAATAAACTCTAGGCAAATTTTTAAAATATGAGAGATATGTAATCTCTTGTCTTACAGGATTAAATCTAGGAGTTAATACTAACTCTTTTCCACTTGTTAAAAACTTATGGTTAGCTCCATCTTGGTCCATGATTGCTAGTTTTTTTATTCTTTTATTTTTTGGACCCTCTTCTGCAACATAAACTATCCTTGTATCAAAGTAACCTTCCTCACCTGTAAGTCTCTCATATATTTTGTCTGCAATCATGTGACTAATTCTTCTCCAATTATCAATTGTTGTAATAAGAACTAATCCCTCTATTTCTTTTTCCGCAAATGTATCCCATAAACGAAATTCTACTCTTAACCTATCGTCTTCAATGGTAAGTTCTCCTGTAAGCAAACCTTGGGCTTTTATTAATCTCCAATCTGCAAATCTAGGTTTTAAATGCATAGCGCGACTATTTTGGATGAATGCCTTATCGTCAATTGATGAAAACAAACCACTTCTTTCAAGGTCGTCTGAAATTACAGTTCTAATATTTTCTGTTATTTTCTTGTCTATTATTTCTTGGTTATTGTCATGAAAGAACTCACTGATTGCAAGTGGAAGAGGTTCTCGATTACCTTCAGTTATATCGATTTCAATTATCGCAAATGAAATATTAGTGAATAATATTAAGGGAAATAAATATACCAATATTTTTTTCATATTTAACCTCTTAGTATCTCTCTAGGATCAAAATTCAACTGTAAATTTTTCCAATTATCATAACGCTCAGCTTCTGGTGCCTTTATGGGGTCACATCTCCTTACCGCTCTAAGAGCACTCTCTGCGAGTGTTCTAAAATATTTCTCGCCTGGCTTATTCATCCGTTCATGCTGGACAACTTCTGGTGGTTTTAATAGCGACCCATCTGTATTTAAAAATATTTTAATTTTTACTATCATTGTTTCATCATAGGGAATTCCCAGTGGAATGCTCCAACATTGCATAAATTGTGCTCTGATTGCGTCCTCCTCACTTAGAGTCAATCGCTTATCAAGACTTGGTGTTGAATCAAGGGCTTCATAATCTTTTTCAACGATATCTTCTGGATTTGTTTGTTTTGCATCTTTTTGCTTGTCAATTAACTCAGCTAGTTTGAGAGGATCAAATTTGTCTTTCTTTTTTATCTCTGGCTTTCTGACTGGCATATTTTGAATCATTTTTTCTTCTATTTT
>CESM01024618.1_pt1 | contig 20733 bp, 16 predicted proteins | sample 361421 | NCBI WGS metagenome assembly CESM01 (sample SAMEA2622219, study PRJEB7988) | marine metagenome | isolation source: saline water (ENVO:00002010), including | reverse complement strand
GCGGCTGATGGTGTTGTAGGAGTGAGAATTGCATCAACGCCAGTGGAAAAAACGTTCTCAAAGTCTTGCTTTATCAGAGATCTAACTTTTCTGGCACGGTTATAATATGCATCGTAAAATCCAGCTGATAACACGTAAGTGCCAATCATTACCCGTCTTTGCACTTCCGTTCCGAAACCCTCAGATCTGGATCTTTCATACATTTCCGTGATGGTTTCACCTGCACTTAAAGTGGCTCTGCGACCGAACCTTACTCCATCATATCTTGCTAAATTTGAGGAAGCTTCTGCTGGAGCAATCACATAATAAGCCGGAAGCGCATATTTGGTATGTGGTAATGAAATATCCACCACCTCAGCACCGGCACCCCGTAACATTTCAGCCCCATCTTGCCATAGGCTTTCAATTTGAGACGACATGCCATCTAATCGATATTCGCGCGGTATTCCGATTTTTTTTCCTTTTATATCACCAGTAAGCATTGCTTCAAAGTTGGGTACAGCATTGTCAGAACTTGTACTGTCTTTCTTATCGAAACCACACATTGGTTCTAGCATAATAGCCGTATCACGCACGGATTTACACATCGGCCCAGCTTGATCAAGTGAACTTGCAAAAGCAACTATGCCCCACCTGGAGCATCTACCATAGGTCGGCTTTACGCCAACAATGCCTGTAAAAGCTGCAGGCTGGCGGATAGACCCACCAGTATCAGTTCCTATCGCTGCAAGACATAAGTCAGCTGCAACAGCTGATGCTGATCCACCCGAAGATCCTCCTGGAGTGAGCAATTTATCTGAAATTTTCCATGGGTTTATAACATTACCATACACAGATGTTTCATTTGAACTGCCCATAGCGAATTCATCCATGTTCAATTTACCCAGAGTGACGGCACCCGAATTTTTCAAATTTTGCGTTACGGTACTCTCATATCCTGGTTTGAAACCGTCTAAAATTTTACTTGCAGCTTGAGTTGGAACACCTTCGCAAGCAAAAAGATCCTTAACGCCAAGAGGTATCCCGCACAGGGAGTGGGCGTCTCCTTGTTTTAATAGTAAATCTGCTGATTTTGCCTGATCAAGCGCCTCATCAGGCGTTTTGTGAACGAACGCACCAAGGGCATCCGCAGCATCAATTGCCGAAATGCATGATAGCGTGAGCTCTTCAGAGGTTATTTCTTTAGCCCTCAACTTGTCTCTCGCCTCTGCGATTGTCCAGGTGTTAGTATCCGCCATTACTCTACAACCTTAGGAACAGCAAAAAATCCTTCTCGGGCATCTGGGGCATTAGAAAGTACTTTATCTTGCTGATCCCCGTCACTGACCTGATCAATACGACGTTTTAACTTTTGCGGGGAAACGGAAGTCATCGGCTCAACACCTTCAACGTCAACTTCATTCAATTGTTCAATAAACTTAAGAATTTGGTTAAATTCGTTTGCTAGGCTATCTAACGAATTCTCATCAACTTTAATTCGTGCTAACTTTGCAACTCTTGCCGCTGTCGCTCTGTCGATTGACATAAAAAAACTCCATTGTTCAGGCTAGATCCATTTAACGTTCATTGGAGTTTACTGCAAGTAGCTGTTCACGTTATTTGCACCGTATCAAAAATTCGAGGTCAACTGATCACATAAGTTGCTTTTCTACATGATAAATTGCTAAAAATAAAACGCATAAAAATGAAAGATACATGACAAATAATTTTCCAAAAATTAATTTTGTAGGACTTGATGGCATTTTGGTACAATTTTCCGATGAGATTTGCGAAAGTGCTAACTCAGCCGCCTTGGCTTTGCGACATGAAGTGGAGCAACAAAATCAACCTGCTATTCTAGAAAGTGCTAACTCGTTGACAGCTGCATATTTCAGGATCGATACAAAGTTAGCATCAGTAAATTCGATCCTTAGCTTTTTTGAGGAAATACTGAGAGAAAAAAACTGGCACACTTCAACCCTGCCCACAAATCGCAAGCTTTTTCAAATACCTTGCGTATTTGGAACTGAATTAGCCCCTCAGTTCAAAAAAGTTATAGAACTAGCAGGAATTAGCCGATCTCAGGCCATCCTGGAGTTTACTACCACTCGAACACGAGTAATGACTATTGGCTTTTCCCCTGGGCAGCCTTATGCTGGCTTGCTCTCTGAAAAATGGGACATACCAAGATTGGCTGAAGTCGCGAAAAGTGTACCTAAAAGCGCGCTTGTTTGCGCAATAAGACAGTTAATTATTTTTTCAAATAGCACCCCAACTGGCTGGCATCACATAGGCCAAACTGCATTCGAATGTTTTAACTCTAATAGACAGAAACCAATTTTACTAAAACCTGGCGACGAAATAACTTTTGTAGAAATTAATTCAAGCGAATTATATCAAATCAATAACGATAACGCTGACGGACTTGGTGGTGTAAAAATTTCAGAGATTAGGAATTGATATGTTGGAAGTAATATCAATCTCAGGCTTTTCCTCCTTTCAGGATCTTGGAAGAAGTGGCTTCTATTCTAAGGGTATATCACGGTCCGGTGCGGCGGATTATTATGCACTTTTTGAGGGCGCTGCCTTGCTTGATCAAGATCCAAACAGTACTGCACTTGAACTTATTGGAAATGGAGGAACATTTAATATTTTAGAAGACTGTATGGTAGCGTTCACAGGCGCAACTATGCCGGCCAGCTTGGATCAAAAACCTTTGGATTGGAATGCTAGCCATTATTTATTTAAAGGTGGCATACTCAATTTGGGAGCACCTCAGAACGGTCGCTATAGTTATCTGCATTTACGGGGAGGTTTTACGGCGCCAAGAATATTTAACTCTAGCTCGGCTCAGCCACCTGCTGGTATTGGCAAGTACTCTCTTCAAGCAGACATCTTGGCTCCGTCAGAAAAAAATTTAGAGACCATCAAGTGCCAAGAAATTAAAGCATTTGACAGATTTGACACAACTACTTTTAGATTAATTGAGTCTTTTCAAACTCATTTTTTTACATCTGAAACAGTAGAAAGATTTACAGAAACGGAGTTTTCAATTGATAATCAATCCAATAGGAGCGGAATAAAATTAACTCACACTGGATCAGGTTTTTCTATTTCTAACCAATTGAAAATTGTATCGGATATGATAGTTCCCGGCGATATCCAAATGACCGGTTCTGGGCAGCCATTTGTTTTATTAGGAGACTGTCAAACAATGGGAGGGTATCCAAGAATAGGATGTATTATTCCCACTGACATTCCAGCTATTGCCCAGCTAAAAACTGGAAAAAAAATTCGGTTTAAGTTCATATCAAGAGATGATGCAAATAAAATTGTCTCAGAGGATGGTAAAGAATTAGAAACAATCACACAAAGATGTTCAGAACCAATTCTTGACCCCCAAAAAATTACAAATTTAATGGATTTAAATTTGATCGGTGGTGCGATATGGGCAAAAGATTAGTGTAAAGGATATTTTATGCATATAGATTTAAATGCGGATTTGGGTGAAAGTTTTGGATCCTGGGTCAAGGGAAATGATGAAGCTTTGCTGGATATAATATCGTCTGCCAATATTGCTTGTGGCTTTCATGCTGGAGATCCCGATGTAATGGCAAAGACTATAAAATTGGCAAAAAACAGAGGTGTAGGAATTGGAGCACACCCCGGTTTCGACGATTTAGTTGGATTTGGTCGCAGACGCTTGAACCTTCCTATTGAAACTATCCAAAACCAAATTCGATACCAAATTGGAGCAATTAAAGCTATGGCGAATGCAGAAGGCACAACAATAACGCATGTTAAATTACATGGTGCCCTTTCAAATATGTGTTCGGAAGATTACGAGCTCGCTAAAGCATGTTATGAAGCAGTGATGTCGGTAACCAAAGAAGTTCCAATTATGGCCTTAGTAAAAACAAAACAACAAGACGCCGTAGAAAACCTTAAAGCTAATTGGGTTGGAGAAATATTTGCAGACCGAAGTTACAATGACGATGCAACATTGGTGGACCGATCAATGCCAGGTGCCGTTATAGCTGATCCTATCGCTGCCGGAGCGCGCGTTGCTGAAATGATTTCCAGAAGTGCGATTATTACCCATACCGGCAAAGAAATAAAAACTAAAATTGATACAGTATGCCTTCACGGTGATACACCCAATGCCGTGAACATAGCTAAAGAAATTAAAGATGCGCTTGAAAAAAGTGGAATAACTATTACCAGATTTTAAAAATCATCTGCATATGATAATTAGCAGTAGATATATACCAAAAGCAAATCATCACATGGAAAAATTATTTATTATTGTGATGCCAGACTCCGATCTGGTTCGAAATTGTAACATAGCTTCATGCACCTGACTCAGTTTTAACTTTCTGGTTATTAGACTGTCCATTTTAATAGAGCCGTCAGTGATCATTGTTATTAGTGGCTCAAAACCGGACGACGTCATACCCCGCGTTCCAATAATTTTCAATTGTCTGGAGTATATCAAATCTAACAGAGCAAGAGACACAATAGCATTATCTGCAGTGGGCATTCCTACCTGAATATGCCTGCCAAGTTTTCTAAGTGAACGAATACTATTCTGGAAAGTCACCTCTTCTCCGAGGGCATCTAACGAAACGTGGACTCCACCGTTTGTTAGATCTCTGACCTCCTGCCAGATATTCTTAAATTTGGCTGGATCTAAAACGATATCAGCCCCCAGATCAGTGGCCTTTTTTAGTGCAGAACTATTAATATCGATGCCAATGACTTTTGCACCCATAGCTTTTGCAATCACAACAGCAGATGTGCCTACACCACCGCACCCAAAGACTGCCAACCACTCTCCTGCTGATAGACACGCGCGGTCCGTAAGCGCTCTAAATGCGGTTGTAACTCGACACCCCATTGCCGCCGCTATCTCAAAACTAAGTGAGCCTGGGAGGCTTACCAGATTAAAGTCAGCAAACCGAATTTCAACAAATTGAGCAAAACCACCACGTATGGTAAAACCAATTGTTTCCTGATTATCACATATTGTAGAATTACCTGTCTGACAATCAGAGCACAAACCACATCCCAGAATAAATGGAACAGTTACACGATCACCGACAGAAAACTCCTTAATTTCAGATCCAATTTCAACTATAACGCCTGCTAACTCATGCCCCATAATGTGAGGCAGTTCAACGTCTGGATCATGTCCTGACCATGCATGATGATCTGACCTACAAACCCCACATGCTTTTAATTCAACGACTACGGATTTTGGCCTACACACTGGATCATCTACTTCCTCAAAGTTCGGCGGAGTACAAAATTTATGTAAAACAGATGCCTTCATAAAAAAATCCAATTGTGTAAATTTAGTTTACTTTTATTTTCTAAACAAAGCCATTGACAAAGACACGCCAAAAAGTTCGTCTGTCTACAATAAATAAATTAAGTGAAGAAATGTTGAACCAAGTAACTATCGACACATTCCAGGAAGATGGCATTGCCTTTATACCTGGACTATTCAAGGCACACGTTGAGAGTTTGAGAATTGGTGTTCAAAAAAATATTGAAAAACCCGGTCCATTTGCTGCAGAAAATACGAAAGAAGGTGAGAAGGGTCGCTTTTTTGACGATTATTGTAACTGGCAACGTATTGATGAATTTCGAAATGCGGCCTTCGATAAAAATGTTGCTAAAACAGCAGCACTTCTAATGCAATCGAAAACTATCCAGATGTTTCATGATCATGTTTTAGTTAAAGAAGCGGGGACGTTAACATCAACGCCCTGGCATACCGATGGGCCGTATTATTTTATCAAGGGAATTAAAACGTTAAGTTTTTGGGTGCCATTGGATCCAGTCAAAGACGCCACATTAAGAATGGTCGCAGGCTCGCACAAGTGGCCAAAGCCCGTACTTCCAACTAAATGGTTATCGAATGAAAATTTCTACCCGACTACGGATGAGTATTTACCTGTTCCAGATCCCGAAAAAGAACATATGGATATTAAAGAATTCAATATGGAACCCGGAGATGCTGTTGCATTTAATTTCAATATTCTGCATGGCGCTCGTGGAGCAACAGCAGACCAACGAAGACGCGCGTTCTCCTTAAGACTGCTCGGTGACGATACAAGTTATACAGAAAGGCCCGGCCCAACTTCTCCTCCGTTTCCACAACATAATATGGAAGAGAACCAGATACTTCGAACTGATTGGTTTCCATTTATCGAATTTTAAAAATTTAAATTACTTGAATTTGAAATGAACTAACGTAAGTAAAGGGAAGGTTGATTTTGAGACAGAATGATTAATTATACTTTACAATGTGAAAAAAAACACAGATTTGACAGTTGGTTTAAATCAGCTGAGGCCTTTGACATGCTGATAGAAAAATCACTGGTTGTATGTTCAGACTGTGGTTCAACTAATATAAGCAAAGCGATCATGGCGCCTAGCGTAAGCACCGCCAGAAAAAAAGAAAATAAATCTCAAGAAATTGCAAAAAAATCAAAAGTTAAAAATGATATTTTGGAATTAAAAAAGAAAATAGAAGCTAACTCTGAATATGTGGGAAACAATTTCGCAAATGAAGCCAGATCAATGTACCTCGGAGAGTCCCCAGAACGTGCAATCTATGGGGAAGCTAAGGCCGATGATGCGAAAAAGCTTATAGATGATGGTATCCCAGTGATGCCACTTCCATTTCTACCTGTGAAAAAAACTAACTAACCATTTATCTTCAATATAAATGCCCCTATTTTACACACAAGATAACCGTATCATGTGACTTGTATGTTATGGTATTACCATCTACACCGCCAGCGATGGAGTAAATTGGAAAAGCATGTCCTTACTAGTAATGAAATTCGGGGGTACTTCTGTCGCAAATGTTGACCGAATAAAGCGCGCGGCTAAACGCGTTGCGCTTGAAGTGGCGCATGGTAATAACGTCATTGTTATCGTTTCAGCAATGTCAGGTAAAACAAACGAATTAGTTAATTGGGTGAATGATACTTCACCATTTTATGATGCTCGTGAGTATGATGCTGTAGTTTCATCTGGTGAAAATGTAACTGCAGGGCTGATGGCACTTACACTTCAAGAAATGGACATACCAGCCAGAAGCTGGCAAGGCTGGCAAGTCCCTGTTCGCACTAGTTCGTCTCATTCTTCAGCAAGGATCGAGAGTATTTCGTCCGAAGCTATTAATGAAAAGTTTGAACAAGGAATGAGGGTTGCAGTCGTTGCAGGTTTTCAAGGAATTAGCAAAGAAGACCGAATTACCACATTGGGAAGGGGCGGCTCCGATACCACTGCTGTGGCATTTGCTGCAGCCTTCAAGGCAGATAGGTGTGATATATATACTGACGTTGATGGAGTATATACCACTGATCCACGTATCTGCGATAAAGCCAAAAAGCTGGATAAAATTTCATATGAGGAAATGCTTGAGCTTGCGTCGCTCGGTGCAAAAGTATTGCAAACACGATCTGTCGAAATGGCTATGCGGTTTAAAGTTAAATTGCGAGTTTTATCTAGCTTTGAAGAGCCTAATGAACAAGCAGGAACACTAGTCTGCGATGAGGAGGAAATTATGGAATCAAATGTGGTCTCAGGAGTCGCTTACTCACGCGACGAAGCCAAGATGACATTATTATCAGTTGCCGACAGACCTGGAATTGCTGCTGCTATTTTTGTTCCACTGTCAGAAGCAGGAATAAACGTCGATATGATAATTCAGAACATCGCCGAAGGTGGACGGACTGATATGACATTCTCATGTCCCGTTGATCAGGTTAATAAAGCTGAAAAGTCACTACACAATGCAAAGGAGGCGGGGCTTATTAATTTCCAAGAACTAATTGCCGATACAAATGTTGCAAAAATTTCAGCAGTTGGAATCGGAATGAGATCTCAATCAGGTGTTGCAGCCAAAATGTTTCAAACTTTGTCCGACGAGGGAGTAAATATTAAAGTAATTGCGACCTCAGAAATTAAAATATCTGTTTTGATAGATCGGAAATATTTGGAGCTTGCAGTTCAATCCTTGCATGATGCATTTGAATTAAATTAGATTTCCTCCTTAAAGCAAGAGAGATCAAGCGTGCCAGAACGTACTCAGACCGACAGTCAACAACTACTGCGCAGATTGCGCGATACAATGGCTGAAGAACAAAAAGGGCAAGCGCGGTTAAATAAAATTACTCATTTAATCGCTGACTCCATGCGCACTGAGGTATGTTCAATCTATTTGTTTCGGGATACCGAAACACTTGAACTATGTGCAACAGAAGGCCTCAAAACTGAGGCTGTTCACCAAACTCGGCTTAGAATTGGTGAGGGTCTCGTAGGTAAAGTTGCTAAGTCAAAGAAAGTAGTCAATACAGAAGATGCTCCCTCCGCACAGGGGTTCAGGTTTATGCCAGAAACAGGAGAAGAAATTTTTTCTTCGTTTGCTGGTGTGCCCATACAGAGACTAGGCGAGACCCTTGGTGTTCTGGTAACTCAATCCAAAAACTCACGAAAATTTAGTAGCGAAGAAATCTATGCTTTAGAAGTTGTAGCCATGGTACTAGCAGAAATGACTGAATTAGGAGCTTTTGTCGGCGATGAAACAGGACTTACAGCATTACATCAGCAATCAGTTTTATTCCGCGGTACAAATGGCCAAGACGGTGCTGCGAAAGGCAGTGTTTGGCTTCATGAACCACGAGTTGTTGTTACAAATTTAGTTTCCGATGATGCAATAGAAGAAAAAACCAGGCTTCAAAATGCCGTGAACCTTCTGAGACAAGGTGTAGATGAAATAGTCGATAAGATTGCCGACGGAGATAAAGAGCAAACAGAAATTCTAAAAACCTTCCGAATGTTCGCAAACTCGAGAGGGTGGCTTAGACGTATGGAAGCTGATATCGATCAGGGTCTATCCGCAGAAGCAGCGGTTGAGAAAGAACAATCTTCTGCACGAGCTCGCATGAGTCAGGTGGCGGATAGTTACATGCGAGAGCGGCTCCATGATTTGGATGATCTATCAAATAGATTATTACGGATCCTGACTGGACAAGGCACAAATACTGGTGCAGAAATTCCAAAAGATCCTATTTTGATTGCCCGTAATATCGGCCCTGCAGAGCTGTTGGATTATGGTCGAAGACTTAAAGCTATTGTCCTCGAAGAAGGGTCCGTCGGCAGCCATGCTGCGATAGTAGCACGTGCCTTAAGTATTCCTTTGGTAATTAATGCTAAAAATGTAACCACTGAAGCTTTAAATGGGGACCCTATTTTGGTTGATGGCACGCAAGGAATAGTACATTTGCGTCCTGATGATAATGTTGTTCATGCGTTTTCGGAAAAGATCGCAATGGAGGCTAAAAACCAAGAGCGTTACCATGCACTCAGAGATGAAGCAGCAAAAACTACCGATGGGCAGATAATTGATTTAAGCATGAATGCTGGCCTTATGGCAGATTTGCCAAGTCTAACTAGCTCAGGTGCTAGTGGAGTAGGATTATTCCGCACTGAACTGCAATTCTTAATAAGAAATAAAATGCCAAAAAGATCCGAGTTAAAAAAACTCTATTCTAGGGTCCTAGACGCAGCGAAAGGCAAACAAGTTGTTTTTCGAACACTTGATATAGGTTCGGATAAAGTTTTATCATATATGCCTAATGTCAGTGAGGCCAATCCTGCACTAGGTTGGCGGGCGATTAGAATTGCCCTGGACCGACCGAGCATATTGAGAATGCAAATCGAAGCCCTAATTCGCGCTTCAGATGGACGTAATTTATCAATAATGTTTCCGCTTATTTCGCAAGATAGCGAGTTTTACGAGGCAAGAGCATTGGTTGATAAAGTTTTGACTGGCGAAAAACGTTTAGGACATAATACTCCGAACGAAATCAAGGTAGGAGCAATGCTAGAAACTCCATCTTTAGCTTACGCTCCAAAGAAATTTCTCAATGCAGTGGACTTCTTGTCGGTTGGAGGCAACGATCTGAAGCAGTTCTTTTTTGCAGCAGATCGGGAGAACGAACTGGTAAGGCGAAAGTACGATACTCTCAGCACTAGCTATCTCGAATATCTGAGATTTGTTATCGACCGCTGCACCAAAAATAAAACACCTATCTCCTTCTGCGGAGAAGATGCCGGACGGCCACTGGAAGCGGTTTGCCTCTGTGCCATAGGGTTTTCGAGTCTCTCTATGAGGCCTGCCTCAATTGGGCCGGTCAAACACCTACTTAGGAGAGTAAATCTTCAAGAGCTAAGCAATATCTTGAATTCAGAAATTGACAGCGGTTCATCCAACGTGAGGTCAGTAGTTGAAAAATATTTGAACTCAATATGAGATATTAATGGCTAAAGCTTTGCTCTGGACGAGAAAGTTTGATTTCGCTATACGTGTTTCATGTGTAGAACGAGGACTTCATTCATCCCAATTATTCGCCCGGCGCTTATTGATTAAAAGTGGCCGGGGCAAATCACCTACAAAGTAAATCAATTCGTAAAATACTGAAAAAATTAGAGAACATTCGTAATGTGTGCTGAAATACCAGACTACAAAGATACATTGAACCTGCCAAAAACAGAGTTTCCAATGAGAGCTGGGTTACCAAAACGGGAACCAGAGTGGCTTGAAAAATGGGAAAATATTAGAGTTTACGATACTTTACGAGAAAAAAAGAGTAGATCCTCTTTTATATTGCATGACGGGCCTCCATACGCGAACGGCCATTTGCATATTGGCCACGCGCTCAATAAGATTCTCAAAGATATGGTCGTGCGTAGCCAGCAAATGATGGGCAAAGATGCAAGATATATTCCTGGATGGGACTGTCACGGATTGCCAATTGAGTGGAAAATTGAAGAACAATATAGAGCCAAAGGAAAAAACAAAGACGATGTCCCCGTTATAGATTTCAGACAAGAATGCCGGAAATTTGCCGCCGGCTGGGTTGAGACGCAACGGGAGGAATTTAAAAGGCTAGGCGTTATGGGAAAGTGGGAAAATCCTTATCTTACGATGGATTTCCATGCAGAAAGAGTAATCGCGGAAGAGTTTATGAAGTTTCTGATGTCTGGAACACTATATCAAGGGTCGAAACCTGTTATGTGGTCGCCCGTTGAAAAGACCGCATTAGCTGAAGCTGAGATAGAATATCATGATCATAAGTCACATACCATTTGGGTCGCCTTTAAAATAAAAAGTGCGTTGGAAAAAATTCAAAACGCCAGAGTAGTTATTTGGACAACTACGCCTTGGACTATTCCTTCAAATCGAGCGATCGCATTCAATCCAAAAATTTCTTACGGTCTATACCGTGTTGATGAAACCCAAGAAGAAAGTTGGACAGAGAAAGATGATCTCTACATTTTGGCTGATAATTTAGCTGAGGAAACATTAGAAAAGGCTCGGGTTCTCAAACATACAAGAATGACCAAAGTTTCTAGTGCTGAACTGCAAGGCTGCATGTGTAAGCACCCCCTATCTGAATTAGACAAATTTTGGACTTATGATGTGCCAATGATAGACGGTGACCATGTGACCGATGATGCTGGAACCGGTTTTGTGCATACAGCACCAAGTCATGGAGCAGACGACTATGATTGTTTTTTAAAGAGAAATTGGCTTGACAGAATGACCCATAACGTGGGTGAGGATAGTGAGTTTTTGGAACATGTCCCGTTCTTCGCAGGGCTCACAGTTTTTGACCGAAAAGGCAAAGAGGGGAAAGCGAACTCTGAAGTTATTAATAAACTTGTCGAGGCAGGTAATATAATTGCAAGAGGACGGTTGACGCACAGCTACCCACATTCTTGGCGCTCAAAAGCACCAATAATTTTTAGAAATACTCCACAATGGTTCGCAGCTATCGATAAGAAGGTGGATGACAAATTTGATGAATATGGAGATACAATTAGACAACGAGCTCTGGAGTCCATCGATAAACTAGTTCAATGGACGCCAAAAAGTGGGCGTAACAGACTTTATTCGATGATTGAGGGTCGGCCAGACTGGGTTTTGTCAAGGCAGCGTGCTTGGGGGGTACCTCTTACTTGCTTTACTAAAAAAGGTGCACAACCTACTGATGCCGATTTTTTACTTCGGAATGAAAAAGTCAATAAACGCATTGTAGAGGCTTTTGAAAAAGAAGGCGCAGACGCTTGGTATGAAGATAATGCGAAAAAAAGGTTTTTAGAGGGATTAGAAAACCCTGATGACTACAATCAAGTTTTTGATATTTTAGATGTTTGGTTCGATAGTGGGTCAACACATGCATTTGTACTCAGAGACAGAGATGATGGATCAGAGGACGGTTTTGCTGATCTTTATTTGGAAGGAACAGATCAACATAGAGGTTGGTTCCATTCTTCGATGCTCCAGTCATGTGGAACGAAAGGACGCGCTCCATACCACGGTGTTTTAACTCATGGATTTACCTTGGATGAAAAAGGCATGAAAATGTCGAAATCTATAGGAAATACGATAGCTCCAGAACAAGTAATAAAGCAGTACGGAGCTGACATTCTCCGTTTGTGGGTTGCACAATCTGACTACACTGCAGATTTACGAATTGGACCAGAAATTTTAAAGGGAGTAGCAGATAGCTATCGAAGATTGAGAAACACAATGCGTTTTATGCTTGGCTCACTCTCTGATTACGATATATCTGATGAAACAAGTGCAGATGAAATGCCTGAATTAGAGCGTTGGATATTGCATAGACTTTCTGAGTTAGACGAGAAAGTAAGAAACGGATACAGCTCGTACGATTTTCAGGGTGTTTTCCAAGCGATCTTTACATTTGCGACAGTAGATTTATCCTCCTTTTATTTTGATATCCGAAAAGACGTACTTTACTGTGACGGGAATACAATCGAGCGTAGATCAGCACGAACCGTGTTAAATTTGCTTTTCCATCGCCTTTCAACATGGTTGGCACCTATTTTAGTATTTACGATGGAAGAGGTGTGGCTTGAACGTAATCCGGATAAAGAAAGTTCGATTCATCTTCTGGACATCCCTAATACTCCATCTGAATGGCGAAACGATAAACTTGCAAAAAAATGGGCAATCGTAAGAAGCTATAGACGACTGGTCACCTCAGCCTTAGAATTACAGAGAGCTGATAAAGAAATCGGATCTAGTTTGGAAGCAGCTCCAATCATTCATATCACGGACAAAGATGCGCTTGAAATTCTAAAAACTGTGCCTTTTCAAGACATTTGTATAACATCAGACATAAAACTCACTGATACAAATCCCCCCAAAGGTGCATACATATCGGACGAAATTATTGGTGCTGCAGTAGATTTCAAAAAATCAGTTGGATCAAAATGCGAACGGTGCTGGAAAATTTTACCAGATGTCGGCACTTACAGACACCCAAGCACGTGCGAAAGATGTAGTTCAGCACTTCAATAATCTTTGGACGAGCCTAAATTACTAAGCTCCCTTTTTTCTATGTTTTTTAGTTATTATACCGCCTTAGCCCACCAAAAAAGCTGGTCATCATTTTGGCAACTTCATCTTCACAAATGCCAGGATATATTTCAGGTCGGTGATGTGTTTGGCTATGAGAAAAAATACATGCACCATTCTCCACGCCACCTGATTTTTTATCGCTAGCCCCATAGTACAAGCGGCGAATTCTAGAAGCCGCGATTAACGCGGCGCACATTGCGCAAGGTTCTAAAGTAACATACAAATCACAATCACTTAATCTCTCATTTCCCATAATTCGGCAAGCCTCTCGAATTACTAATACTTCTGCATGAGCAGAGGGGTCCTTGAGTTCTCTAGTTCTATTTCCAGACTTTGCCAAAATATCACCGTTGGGAGCTAGCAATACTGCTCCGACTGGGATTTCTCCTGAAACGCGTGCCACTTCAGCCTGCTCAATGGCTAACTTCATAAAATGAGTGAAGCCGTTATTTTTTAAAGAGTCCAATTGGTACTTCCTAAATTATTATTAATAACATAAACACTCGTTAATGGAAGACCAAGCTAACAAAGGCGAACGTATCGCAAAAATAATTGCTAGAGCTGGCTTGGCAAGTAGAAGAGAGTCTGAGAAATTAATTCATGATGGAAAAGTTAAGGTCAACGGTAAGACTATCAGTAGTCCGGCCCTTAATCTATCCAGTGACGATGTGGTAGAGGTTGATGGTAAATTATTATCACCACCTGAAAAAACACGTATTTGGATGTACCATAAGCCTGTTGGCCTAATCTCTACTTCGAAAGATGAAAAAAATCGTCCAACTATTTTTGATAAACTCCCAAGCGAAATGCCTAGAGTGTTATCAATCGGACGGCTAGATCTAAACTCTGAAGGACTATTACTGCTTACTAATGACGGAGAGCTAAAACGACGGCTTGAATTACCTTCAACTGGCTGGTTACGTAGTTATCGTGTGAGAGTAAAAGGCAGATTAAATGAAAATATGCTTGAACCCTTAAGACAAGGTATTTCCGTAGATGGTACACAATTTAAGCCAATGCAAGTTTCATTTGACCGTCAAACAGGGGCAAACGCATGGCTAAGTATTGGACTCCGTGAGGGTAAAAATCGAGAAATCCGTAAAGCACTTAGTTTTCTGGGTCTATCCGTAAATCGGTTAATAAGAATAAGCTTTGGAGATTTTGAACTAGGCAAATTAAAAAAGGGTGAAATTGAAGAAGTGCGTTCGAGCAGATTAAAAACTCTATTCAAAAAAGAGGTGGATAATCGCAAAATGAAAGAAAACCAGAAAGGAAATTTTGGTGGAAAAAGAACAAAAAATAAGGATAAGATTTCAATCACTCGTAATGTTTCTAAGAACCGAAGGTTTAATCCTTAATTAACGCACCAATACAAAGGGGCTTATCTGCAACATTTTTGATAGCTAGCGAAGGCCAATAGAAAAAAATTATTTATTTTAAAAGTCAACATTTTTGATTAGTTACTTTAGGTCTGAAGTGCTTAGAGAAACGCTCGGCTTCGATAATCGACTGCGTATAACCCAATATAGTTTTTCCTGCGCACGTGTAATAGCGACGTATGCAAGCCTCTTCCAAAGTGGCAAATCTGACTCAACCCTATTAGTCTGGGCTGCAGCATAGATGTCTGGTGCAAAGACTTGCACATTTTCCCACTGAGAACCTTGAGCTTTGTGAATTGTCACAGCAGAGCCATGCAGAAAAATAGCTCCCATTTTAGCTGCAAACGGAATAAATGGCTGACCTTCGTTCGGTAGTTCAATTTTTATTATTGACGCTGCCGAAAGTCTGGGAGATTCCGATCCAACCACAAAAAGTCTTGAGAAACCAGTCTTTTTACCAGGCCCTAGATAGATTACATTAGCCCCCTTGGTTAGACCCCTTGCTTCAAGGTCAATCCTTTTTTTTCTATGTTTTAGGGGTAATTCTAAGCCGTCGCAGATCAATGGTTCTCCCTCCAATAGTCTATCATTTGGAGCGTTATAGACAGCGCGGAAAGCATTTATTAACCTTATACGTGTAGCATTACGCCAAACCAAAACTGGACTTCTTGACATCAAATCTACATCCACCCTTTGAGCCCATACAATTCTATCATCTTCAGTTGAAATTTTTTTTATTATCATCTCAAAATCTGTAAAATTTATTTCAGGATCTAACAAAACATTTGAAAGTTTTAAAATTGGGTTATCCGATTTTTGCCTGTGAATTTGTGATAATATTGATTTTTTGTCAGGGCTAAATTTATCGAAAACCATTTGTCCTGATTGACTTATTGGTGCGAGCTGGGCGGGGTCTCCAAATAATATTAAAGTTGAAAAAATCTCTTTTAAATCATTTAGTTGGTCATCATCAAGCATCGACGACTCATCAATAAATCCGATATCTAAAGGTTCCTCTCTCCGTTTCCAGCCACTGATAAAATCAGATCCTTTTAAACCGGCTGCTGCAAGGGCTCCAGGAATAGACTTATTAGAACTATAAAACTCCCATGCCCGTTTCAATGAAATTTCTGATATACCCTCTATACTGGGCTTTTCATCCCGCTCGCCAATAAGCCACTCCACTATTTTTTCATAATCTGGGTCATACACAGGCGTATATAGAATTCGATGGATAGTGGTCGCAGGTACACCTCTCATTCTCAATATATTTGCAGCCTTATTCGTCGGAGCTAAAACTGAAAGCGTACGTTTATTTTTATTTTTATTAACTTCAAAGTCACCAGATATAATTTCAACACCGACTTTAAGCATTTTTTCAGTTATACTACTTAATAAAGCAGTTTTCCCAGAGCCTGCTCTTCCTATCAGTGCATGCACTGTTTTATTTTCAGCGATCTGGTTTGAGATTTTACCAGTGGTAAAATTTATTCCAGCCCGCTCCAAAATAATTGAGACGGTTTTAAAGGCTTTCTCTTGATCAAGCGATAGTGGAATAGAGTTACTGTCCATGCAGCTAGCATATATTAATGCTAGCTGTTCACCAGCTAAACATGGTCAATTAAAGTAGCTATAAGATATTGACAGCAAACCGTCCCAACATTTGGGTTTGCTGTAAAAATACTGCAAGAACATCTACAAGTTAAGTCGACCCAACGTGGGTTATTTATTTCAGTACTTCTTCAAACGTTGATAATCCTACCCGTGGACTTTGCACTAAAACAGCCATATTGCCTGGCTTGTGTTCATTCTTCATCATTTTGGTGTGAGCCTGTGGTATTTGATCCCACGGAAGAACTTCTGACATACATGGATTAAGGCGGCGTTCCACCATTAATCTATTTGCAGATGCTGCTTGCTTCAAATGAGCAAAGTGACTTCCCTGGATGCGCTTTTGATGCATCCACAGGTACCTCACATCAAACGTACAATTGTACCCAGTTGTGCCTGCACAGATCACTACCATCCCGCCTTTTTTACAAACAAATGTCGAAACAGGAATGGTTGCTTCCCCGGGATGTTCAAAAACTATATCGACATTATTACCTTTGCCAGTAAATTCCCAGATAGCCTTACCAAATTTACGAACTTCTTTAAACCAATCAGCATATTCTGGAGTATTTACGGTAGGCAGTTGCCCCCAACACGTAAAGTCATTTCTATTAATAACGCCTTTCGCTCCTAGCCCAAGGACAAAATCTCTCTTGCTCTCATCTGATATGACACCGATAGCATTTCCACCTGCCGCCTTAACCAGCTGAATGGCATAAGAGCCAAGTCCGCCAGATGCACCCCACACTAAAACATTTTGTCCCGGCTTTAATTCGTGTGGGTCATGTCCAAACAGCATTCTGTAAGCGGTTGCAAGGGTCAAAGTATAGCAGGCACTTTCTTCCCAACTTAAATGACGAGGTCTTGGCAAAAGTTGTTGAGCTTGAACACTGGTAAATTGAGCAAAGGACCCATCTGGGGTTTCGTATCCCCATATACGCTGACTTGTCGAGTACATTGGGTCTCCACCATTACATTCTTCATCATCGCCATCGTCTTGATTACAATGGATGACCACCTCATCACCAACCTTCCAATTTCGTACTTTATCACCTACTGCCCAAACAATGCCAGAGGCGTCTGACCCAGCAATGTGATAATCTGCTTTGTGGCCATCAAAAGGTGAAATGGGAACACCCAGACCTGCCCAAACGCCGTTATAGTTAACACCGGCAGCCATTACCAATACCAATACTTCGTTACCCGACGGTAATGGTGTGTCTACAATTTCTACTTGAAAGGCTTTCTCAGGTTCGCCATGTCTCTCTCTACGGATAGCCCATGCGTACATCTGCCTTGGCACATAGCCAAATGGTGGCATTTCGCCTAATTCATACAAGTCTTTTTCCGGCGCATCATAGGTTGGGTGTGCAACGTCAGCGTCTAAGGCCATCACTATCTCCAAATTAATTTTGTAATGATTGCCGCAACGCAGAATCATATGTCGCGAAATCATTATTATTCTAAGCGAAAGATTGCAACTTTTTTTATATCTAATTGGTAATTTTATTGCTTCTCTATAAAGACGCCAGATATTAGAAACGGCAAATTTCACAAGTATGTGATTAGTATAAAAGCACTTATCATTAAAAAGTTATCATTACACTTTGCCGCGACGCAGCGAATTGACTCAGACATTATATTTCATTATCACACCTCTGTATCTAAGATTATTTCGCGAAGAATACTTAAGGATTTTTAAATGTCACAAACTAGCAAAGATCGCCCGTGGCTCATTAGAACTTACGCGGGACATTCAACGGCGGCTGCATCTAACAAGCTTTACAGATCTAATCTGGCTAAAGGACAAACCGGCCTTTCTGTTGCATTCGATCTCCCAACCCAAACAGGATATGACAGTGACCACTTATTAGCTCGCGGTGAAGTTGGAAAAGTTGGCGTCCCTATCGGCCATTTGGGAGATATGAGAGCTTTATTTGACCAAATCCCTTTAGATCAAATGAACACTTCAATGACGATAAATGCTACTGCTCCGTGGTTGTTAGCTCTTTATATCGCTGTAGCGGAGGAACAAGGCGCAGAAGTAAAAAAATTACAAGGCACTGTGCAGAATGACATTATAAAAGAATACCTCAGTAGAGGAACGTACATTTGCCCACCTCAAGCTTCCCTTAAATTAATAGGTGATGTTGCCGAATACTGTTATTCAGAAGTTCCAAAATGGAACCCAATGAATGTGTGCTCGTATCATTTACAAGAAGCGGGAGCTACTCCAGAACAAGAACTTGCTTTCGCATTAGCAACAGCAACAGCTGTTTTGGATGAGTTGCGTCCAAGGGTTTCTGAAAAGGAATTTCCTATTCTAGTAGGCAGAATTTCATTTTTTGTAAATGCGGGCATACGATTTGTAACAGAAATGTGCAAAATGCGGGCATTTGTAGACCTGTGGGACGAAATCTGTATGAAAAGATACGGGGTTTCTGATCCAAAATATCGCCGCTTTAGATATGGAGTCCAAGTAAATTCGCTAGGATTGACGGAGCAACAACCTGAAAACAATGTTTATCGCATTTTAATTGAGATGCTAGCTGTTACCCTGTCTAAGAAAGCTAGAGCGCGTGCTGTGCAGTTACCGGCTTGGAATGAAGCTTTGGGCTTACCTCGGCCATGGGATCAGCAGTGGTCAATGCGAATGCAACAAATTATGGCATACGAAACAGATTTACTCGAATATGACGATCTTTTTGAAAACAATCCCGCAGTAGAAAAGAAAGTAACCATTTTAAAAGATGGTGCTCGTCACGAATTAGCCAACCTCGACAGTATGGGAGGAGCAGTTCAAGCAATTGAGTATATGAAATCTCGATTAGTAGACTCAAATGCAGATCGACTTAACAAAATTGAGACAAATGAAACTGTTGTTGTTGGTGTGAATAAATTTACAACTAGCGAAGATTCACCACTTACCACTGGTGATAAAGGAATTATGATTGTTGATCCTGCGGTTGAGGCTGAACAGATTGGCAGGCTCAATGCATGGCGTAATCAGAGAGACCCTGAAGCTGTAAAAATAGCGCTTGATAAACTTAGGGATGCTGCAAAGAATGGGGCAAATATTATGCCTGCTTCAGTAAACGCCGCTAAAGTGGGTGCTACAACTGGGGAATGGGCCGAAGTTATGAGATCTGTGTATGGCGAATACCGAGGGCCTACTGGCCTGTCAAAATCTAAATCAAATAAAACTGAAGGATTAGATGAAATACGCTCATCTGTAGACATTGTTTCAGATAAACTGGGCCGTAGGCTAAAATTTTTAATGGGAAAACCAGGCCTCGATGGTCACTCAAATGGGGCAGAACAAATTGCTTTTCGTGCTCGAGATTGTGGTATGGAAATAGAATATCAAGGTATTCGGCTAACCCCTGAGCAATTGGTCGATGCAGTATTAGAAACACACCCGCATGTTATAGGGTTATCAATCCTCTCAGGTAGTCACATACCACTTGTAAAAGAAACGTTGGAAAGATTGTCTGAGGCAAATTTAAGCCATATTCCACTGGTTGTGGGAGGAATAATACCAGACGAAGATGCTACTTCACTAAGAGCAATGGGTGTATCTAAAGTATACACTCCAAAGGACTTCGAGCTAAACTCAATAATGATGGATATTGTAGAATTAGCAGATCCGCGAAAAGTGGCAGCAGAATAAGTCTAATCTTGTAGACCGTGTAAGAAAAGCTTTACGCAGTATTCAAATATATTAAGTTAGCATATCTCAAAAATATAGGCCAAGGGATGATAAAAGACTACGATGTTAGACCGTTAGAAAAAAAAGACCAAGAACAATGGCATTATATTTGGGGCGAATACCTTAAATTTTATGAAACAGAGCTTCCATCTAAAATCTACTCTGAAACATTCTCTCGGCTTATCGATACAAATAATAGACACCAAAACTGTCTAGTTGCGTACAGTGACGAAACTCTATTTGGGTTGGTACATTATATCTTTCACCCTCATAACTGGAGAACCGATGACGTATGTTATTTACAAGACTTATTTACACTTAAAAAACAGCGCCGGAAGGGCATTGCTAAAGCTTTAATCCAAGCTGTTTATGAAGCAGCCGATGCAAACGAAACTTCCTCAGTCTACTGGATGACACAAGACTTTAATCTCGGAGCGCGGAAGCTATACGATCAAGTTGCATCATTAACCCCATTCATAAAATACCAAAGGTAAGAAATGACTATTCATATCGGAGCTAAAATTGACGAAATCGCGGACACAGTGCTTTTACCTGGAGATCCAATGCGTGCAAAGTGGGCTGCA